>Ga0209035_10000932_pt1 | contig 11706 bp, 8 predicted proteins | sample MarorgKNORR_S2LV_6_FD_188220 | JGI IMG/M metagenome (GOLD analysis project Ga0209035, IMG submission 188220) | Marine microbial communities from the Southern Atlantic Ocean, analyzing organic carbon cycling - AAIW_A/KNORR_S2/LV (SPAdes) (version 2) | ecosystem: Environmental > Aquatic > Marine >...
AGATGTAAACATGGACGGCTGGATGGATATTTACGTGAGCCAAGGAGGTCCTAGAAATAAAGCCGCAAGAAACAACTTGCTTTTTATCAATCAAAAAGACAATACGTTTAAAGAAGCTGCAAAAGAATATGGCTTACAAGATTTTGGCATCAGTACCCAAGCGGCCTTTTTCGACTTCGATAAAGATGGCGATTTAGACTGTATTGTAAACAATGAAAATGAATACTACGGAGTGTCTCCGCGTACCTTCTACAAAATTCTTAGCGACAAACAAAAATTACAAGACAACTCCAGTCACCTCTACGAAAACAAGAACGGAAAATTTGTAGACATCACCGAGAAAGCAGGCTTGCTACACCCCACCTTCGGCTTGGGTCTTTGTGTAAGCGATATTAACAACGACAATTGGTTAGATATCTATATTGCAAATGACTACTACGTGCCAGATGCCTTGTATATCAACAACAAAAAAGGAGGGTTTACAGATCAAATTAAAAAAAGCACCCAGCAAATATCTTTCTATGGAATGGGCGTAGATATTGCGGATATCAACCAAGACAACTTACAAGACATCTTTGTGTTAGACATGGCTTCTAGCGACCATGTGCGTTCAAAAACATTGATGGCATCTATGAATGTCTCCAAACACAACCTCCTTACCAAGACACTCGGCTTGCAAAGTCAGTACATGTTCAATTCCTTACAACTCAACCTTGGCAACAACACCTTTCATAACATTGCACAAACCACAGGGCTTTCTAAAACTGATTGGAGCTGGGCAGGACTTATTTTTGACACCAACAACGATGGAAACGAAGACCTCTATGTAACCAATGGCTACCGAAGGTATGCGTTAGATAACGATATTAAAACAAAAATCCTACAAACAAAAAGACGCTACAAAGGACGTGTTCCTTTAGAGGTAAAAGAGACTATTTACAATGAGCTTCCTTCAGAAAAACTGAGCAACCTCTTGTTTCAAAACAACGGAAACCTTCATTTCAAAAACACTACAGCTACCTCAGGATTGAGCGAGCCTTCTTTTTCAAACGGTGCTGCGTATGCAGATTTAGACAATGATGGGGATCTCGACTTGGTGATAAACAACATAGACACCGAAGCTTTCTTATTTAAAAACAATACTTCAGAAAGCAAGACCGTAAATTATCTACGCGTGGTTACGAAAGGAAAACTTTCAGAGAGCTTTGCCAAAGTCGCTATTTATTTCGATGGGAAAAAAGTAAGCAAAGAAAACAAACGTGTTAGAGGCTATCTTTCTGCTGTAGACAACAACGTGCACTTTGGCTTGGGTAAAACACGTAGTATTGACAGTGTTATTGTAACCTGGCCTTCTGGTGCAACACAAAAAAAGCAGCAACTAACAGCAAACAGTACAGTAACTTTTAACGAAGACGAAGCAACACAAACAACCGCAAAGAAACAGCATTCCACAGCACCGTTCTTCAAACCTGTAGCGAACGGGATTGTTTATACACACAAAGAAAATGAGTTCAACGATTTTCAAAAAGAAATACTCTTGCCTTTTAAACAATCTACCCTAGGTCCTTTTGTTACCAAAGGAGATGCGAATGGCGATGGAAAAGAAGATATTTATATTGGAGGCGCTTTAGGGCAAGCAGGACAATTGTACCTTCAAACACGCGATGGTTTTTCAGAATCAAGTATCCCAGCTTTTGAAAACGACAAAGACTATGAAGACATGGAAGCCGTATTTATAGACATTGACAACGACCAAGACCAGGATCTTTACGTGGTAAGTGGTGGGTCTGAATTTCATGAACGTGCAGAAAACTTAAAAGACCGCTTGTACCGAAACAATGGAAAAGGTGTTTTTACCAGAGTTAAAGATACCGAAATGGACCACTATGCAATTAGTGGAAAAACAGTTACTAAAATAGATTACGACAACGATGGCGACTTAGATCTCATTGTAGGAAACCGTATCAAACCACAAAAATACCCCCTGCACGAACCTTCACTCATTTACGAAAACAACAACGGTGTCTTTACAAACAAAACAGCCATCGTCGCTCCAGCTTTTGAGCATTTTGGATTGGTGAATAAAGTAATTGCAACCGACTTTAACAATGATGGATGGGAAGATTTTATTGCCGTGGGAGAATGGACCGGTATTGGGCTCTTTGTAAACAACAAGGGTACATTTACAAACATGGCTGCTGAAAGCAACTTAGATACCGAAAAAGGATGGTGGTATACCGTTGTAGAAACGGATGTAAACAACGACGGCCTAAAAGATTACATTGTAGGAAACATTGGGAAGAATATAAAATACAAAGTAAGCCCTATAAAACCATTACGGGTCTATGCAGACGACTTTGACGACAATGGCACACACGACGTTGTCTTAAGTTACAAATACAACGGACTGTTTGTTCCTGCAAGAGGAAAAGAATGCTCTACACAACAAATGCCCTTCATCTCTAAGAAAATGCCGAGCTTTAATGAATTTGCACATGCTTCTTTAGAAGATATTTATGGTGATAAGATACAGACCGCCTACCAAAGAGAAGCCAATCAATTTAAATCGCTGCTTCTTTTAAACAAAGGTGCAGGGGAATTTGAAAAAATAGCACTTCCTAACATGGCACAAACAATGCCTGTGCTCTCTGGCGACACACATGACTTTAACAACGATGGGTACGAAGATGTGTTGCTTATAGGAAATGTGCACAACACAGAAGTAGAAACTCCGCGCTTAGACAATCCGTATGGACTGGTGTTACTCTCTAACCAAAAAGACAACTATACCGTTGCTGGCCCAGAAGAGACGGGGCTCTATCTTACAGGCAATGCAAAATCTATTCAATTAGTTTTTCAAAAAAAACAAAATAAAACCTTCGCTATTATTACAAACAACAATGGAAAATCACAGATTTTTGAACTAAAATCTAAACATATTGATGCAGAGAAAACCAACGTTAAAAATAATTAGATTGTAAACAGTATTATAATCTTAGACACCTTACATTTGCAGCATGAATGAAGTAACAAATGAAGCACCAACTGGAGTACCAAGTGAAGTAACAAATATCTTTGGTATTCGCGCTATTATAGAAGCCATAGACAGTGGCTCAACCATTAATAAAGTATACCTGCAAAAAGGATTGCGTGGTAATTTATTTTATGATTTAGACAAACGCATCAAAGAACATAAGATTGCAACCAGTTTAGTACCCGTAGAAAAATTAGACCGCCTGTCTAAGAAAAGCAACCACCAAGGTGCTGTGGCACAAATATCTCCTATCGAGTTTTACGACTTAGAAACGTTGATTGAAGAAACCATGGCTGCTGAAAAAACACCTTTGTTTTTAGTGCTCGATCAACTCTCTGATGTGCGTAATTTTGGCGCTATTATTAGAACGGCAGAATGTACAGGTGTACACGGAATTATCATTCAGAAAAACGGCTCTGCTCCCGTCAATGCAGAAACCATTAAAACATCTGCAGGTGCAGCATTTAAAATTCCAATCTGTAAAGTAGACCACATTAAAGATGCCTTGTACATGCTACAAGGTGCCGAAATAAAAACAGTGGCAGCTACCGAAAAAACAGAAGAAACTATTTTTAACATCGACTTTGCACAACCCATGGCTATTGTTTTGGGATCTGAGCACAGAGGTGTCAATCCTTCTGTCTTAAAAATGGTTGATTTTAAGGCGAAACTACCCTTACTGGGTACTATTGAGTCATTAAATGTTTCTGTGGCTTGTGGAGCTTTCTTATACGAAACTGTACGCCAAAGAGGTTTGTAATACTTATGCCTCTATTTCTTCTTCCACTTCAGGAGGATTAAAATTGCCTTCGGCATCAAAGAGGGCATCAAACTCGGTACTCGAAAATTGAAACGGCGTTTGAATCAAGCCTTTTTTTCGGTAATAAATGGCAAAGAGAATTCCGGTTATAAAACCAGACAGGTGTCCTTCCCAAGACATGCCTTCTTTAATAGGTAGCACGTACCAAACCATGCTTCCGTACAAAAAAATGACGACCAAAGAAAGTGCAACCAACTGGGTGTGTTTTCTTATAATTCCACTAAAAAAAACAAAACTAAACAACAAGTACACCACGCCACTTGCCCCAATGTGGTACGAATCTCTAGCGATAACCCAGGTAGCCAATCCTGTAAAAAATGCACCTAGCAGAAATACTTTAAAAGCCACTTCTTTGTAAAAGTAAAAAAGACTCGTTGCCAAGACCAGTAAAGGAATCGAATTGTTAAACAAATGCTTGGTATTGCTGTGAATAAAATGCGTAAAAAACACCCCTTTCAGTCCTTCTAAGGTTCTAGGGTACACCCCAAAATCATTAAAATTCAACGAAAAAGTAATTTCTACCCAATAAATAATCCACAGTACAAATACAAAAATGAAGGGTACCTGTAGTGCTTGTATAAAAATAGATTGGAAATTTTTTATCGTCATCGCTTGTGTTTTAATCGTAAAGTACGCTACTAAAGTAGCAAAAATTCAACCAAAGTAAATAAACTGAAGATCTGTCAGAAAACTTTGTTATTTTTACAAGATGAACGAACCTTTGGCAGAACGCATTCGCCCAAAAACACTAGATGACTATATTAGTCAGCAACATTTAGTGGGCGAAAATGGCATTTTAACATCCCATATCAAACAAGGGATTATTCCATCGCTTTTATTGTGGGGACCTCCAGGGATTGGAAAAACAACGTTAGCCAATATTATAGCAACCGTTTCCGGAAGGCCTTTTTACACCTTAAGCGCTATTAGCTCTGGGGTAAAAGATGTTCGTGAAATTATAGAAAAAGCAAAAAATAGTGGAGGACTGTTTACACAGAAAAATCCTATTTTATTTATAGATGAAATTCATCGGTTTAGCAAATCGCAACAAGACTCTCTGTTGGGCGCTGTAGAAAAAGGATGGATTACTCTAATTGGTGCAACCACAGAAAACCCCAGTTTTGAAGTGATTCCTGCCCTACTCTCTCGCTGTCAAGTCTATATTTTAAACTCTTTTGACAAAGAAGACCTCATTGCTTTGCTACACAGAGCGATGGAAAAAGACGAGATTCTCGCTCAGAAAGACATTCATTTAGAAGAAACCGAAGCGCTCTTACAAGTCTCTGGAGGCGATGCAAGAAAGCTTCTCAATATTTTCGAGTTACTGGTCAATTCAGAAGAAAGCCCCGTGAAAATCACGAATAGCTTCGTGTTGTCTAAGGTGCAGAAAAACACGGTTCGGTACGATAAGACAGGCGAACAACATTACGATATTGTTTCTGCTTTCATAAAATCCATTCGAGGAAGCGACCCAAATGCCGCAGTGTATTGGTTAGCAAGAATGATTGAAGGCGGAGAAGACGCTAAGTTTATTGCTCGTAGGTTGCTTATTTTGGCTTCCGAAGATATTGGAAATGCCAACCCTACAGCGCTCATTTTGGCAAACAATACGTTTCAAGCGGTTGCGAGTGTCGGGTTTCCTGAATCGCGCATTATTTTAAGTCAGTGTGCCATCTACCTCGCCAATTCTCCTAAGAGCAACGCCGCTTACGCAGCCATTGGAGAAGCGCAGAATTTAGTGCGTAAAACAGGTGACTTGTCGGTGCCTTTACCCTTGAGAAACGCCCCAACGAAACTGATGAAAGACTTGGCTTACGGAAAAGGGTATCAATATGCACACAACCATGAAGGGAATTTTGTTGCACAAGAATTTTTACCAGAAGAAATTACGGGACAAACACTTTACAATCCTGGAAACAACCCACGGGAACAGCAATTTAGAGCAAGTTTACAAGCCCGTTGGAAAGAAAAATACAACTACTAAAAATGATTTTTTAGTTCCGCTAATTCCCGAACACTTACACAATTCTCAAACGGGGTATCTCCTGTAAAATTACAATGAATGGCTTGCATACCATACTGTAACGCCCCTAATACATCTGCCTCGTAGCTATCTCCTATCATCATACTTTCAGCTATGGTTGCTTGCGCCATTGTTATCGCATGCTTGAAAATGATAGGGTTGGGCTTTTTTACACCAATCGATTCTGAAGTGATAATTTGATTGAAATATTTTTTAATACCCGATTTTTCTAGTTTCAAATCTTGCACCTCTTCAAATCCATTGGTAATAATATGCAATTCGTATTTTTTTGAAGCGTACTCCAATAAATCAATGGTTCCTTCAAACAAATGATTGAAATGAGGTAAGACAGCTATATATGCCACCGCCAACTGATCAATTACGGCATCTGAAATAGGGATCTTTAACGCATCGAATGTATCTTTTAACCGCCCGTACCGGAGGGCTTCCTTAGACACCTTTTCTTCTCTGTATTGTTTCCAATACTTAAAATTAACAGGAATGTATACCGGTAAAAAAACCGCTAAACTTACAGGGATTTCATGGGTTTTAAAAATTTTCTGAAATGTTAAGGCTGAGTTTTTTTCAAAATCCCACAAGGTATGATCTAAATCAAAAAAAAGGTGTTTTATTGGCATCTTCCAAAATGTTTGGTTCAGTTTTTAAAATTATACATTATTAAACAATAAAAAGCACTTTAACTCTTTATATTTGTAAACAACAAGCACTTATTTTTGAAAAAAAAACAACATATTTTATTTCTCTGTGGCTGGTATCCTTCACGGGTTTTACCAGAAAATGGCGACTTTATTGAACGGCATGCAACGGCTGTTGCTTTGCAACATACTGTTACGGTAATCCACTGTATTACAGATGCACGACTTACAGAAAGGACCGCCATTGTATCCGAAACCAACAACGGCGTAACTACACATATTGCTTACGTAAGACCGACAAAAAACCCGGCACTAAAAATGTATTGGTTTTTTAAAGCACTGCTACAATGCTTAGAAAAAGTAGGCACTTTTGACATGGTGCACCTGCACGAACTGTATCCTTTTGGGCTATTTGCATTGTATCTAAAGCGTCGTTTTAAAGTACCGTATATTATTACCGAGCATTGGACGGGTTACCACCAACCACAAGCGGAACAGCTTCCTTTTTTTCAGAAAATTATTTCCAGAAGGATTACTAAAAGTGCTGCATTTGTTTGCCCAGTTTCTTTTCATTTACAACAAGCCATGCAAGAATTGAAATTCGAAGGAAACTACCAATGCGTACCTAATGTGGTAGACACTTCTCTTTTTGTTCCTGGTGTAAAAAGCAAAGAACTGACAACCTTTGTGCACATTTCGAGCATGAATGATGCACATAAAAATATTTCTGGCATCTTACGGGTAGTTGCAAACCTCCAAAAAGAAAGAAGCGATTTTACGATGAAGTTTATTGGTGTACATGCCACAAAATTTCTAAAACTCGCTACTACCTTAGGCATCTCACCAAAACACTGTCAGTTTATAGACCATATTCCTCAAAAAGAATTGGTTCGCGAACTACAAACAGCACATGCCTTGGTGTTGTTTAGTAATTACGAAAACTTACCTTGTGTCGTCTTAGAAGCCTTTTCTTGTGGTGTCCCCGTAATTTCAACAAATGTGGGCGGAATAAACGAATATTTTCCAGCACATTTTGGAACGCTTATTAAGGCAAAAGACGAAGATGCCTTGTTACAGGAAATGAAAAAGACACCGTGTAATGCTCTTGACTACTCGACTGAAATGCACCGCTATGCAGAAACGCATTTTAGCCCCGAGCGCATTGCCGAAGAGTACACAAATTTATATGAAAAAGCTTTAAAAAATAGCCTTTGAATCTCTTAAAAACATACCTTCAAAATTTCAGTAACCGCGCAGGAAGCTACGTCTTTCTTTCTACGGCGATGGGTAGGTTGCTTTCTTTTTTAGCTTCTTGGATTGCCTTACAACTGATACCAAATACAGATTTAGGAATTGTTTTGTTCGCATACCATATCGTTGCTTTTATACTTCCTTTCGCGGGCCTAGGCTTGCATCAAAGTCTGCTCCGATACGGTGCGCTCTTAGAGAGCATTGAGCAAAAAAACAACTTATTCAACTATGTTTTAAAAAAAGGACTACTCATCTCTTTAGTGATGACAGTCCTTGTAGCTACCATAAGCTTTGTTGTGCCATTTCAATTTCCAGATACTGCTTATTATTTAGCTGCCTTGTCTGCTATTTTAATCCCTTCTTTTCTATTAGAAATCATTAAAATACAATTCCGATTACAACACAAGAACAAAGATTTCTCCTTGGTAGAAATTTGTTTTACGGCTATTTTAGTGGTGAGCGTTTTTGTACTAAGTTCCTTTTTCAAAGCACCCGGCTATGTCGCTGCTTTAATTATAGCCCCTACCTTAACTGCTGTACTCTTTTTAAAAAAACTACACCTTCACAGAACACTAAAAACACCTGTAACAGGAATAAAAATTGATTTTTGGAAATACGGATTCTATGCAGGACTTACCAATGTAGTCACCAACTTACTCTTCATCATAGACATCTTACTTGTTGGCTATTTACTAAACGATGCAAGCATGGTAACAGCCTATAAATACGTGTCTATTATTCCTATCAGTTTGTTGTTCTTACCACGCGTATTTATTGCAACCGATTATGTTTCATTTACAAAAAACATCTACAATAAACCGTACATTTTCCAATACATAAAAAGCTACATGCTTTTATTCACATTGATTAGCGGCCTGTTCTGTGGGTTTTCTTATGTTTTCTCAACAGAAATATTGGGCCTCTTCGATCCTGAATTTACCAGATATAGTACAAGTTTTTTCATCTTAATTATAGGTGTTTCTGGTATTTTAATCTTTAGAGGCTTGTTTGGAAACCTCTTGTCTTCTATTGGTGAAATTAAAGTGAATTCCTATATTATTACTGCAGCATTAGTACTAAATACAATTGGCAATTACTACTTAATTCCGAAGTATGGTATTCGCGGAGCCGCCATTACATCTGCTGTATTAATGTGGTTTACAGGACTGCTATCTTGTGGTTGCTTTTTATTCCTCTATTCAAAAATGGACGACAGATGAACAAATTAAAAAAAGGACTTCAAGGGATCTGGTTGCTCTTAAAAGCACCCAGCTTACTCAATTTAATTACCGAAAGTGAAGAACGCTGGGATAGGCATCTTCAACAGAAATATCCGAAAAAAAGAAACTTACCAACGGTACAAATAGAAACCTTACTTCCAGACTTTCAAGAAACACTACATACGTTTTCTTTTTTAGGAGGCGGATCCTTACCAACAGATATTATGCTCTTAAAAGGATTGGCTAAAAAAACACCCGATTGTTCGTATTTTGAAATTGGTACTTGGCGAGGAGAAAGTGTTGTAAACGTGGCAGAAGTTGCAAAAACATGCACGACGTTAAACCTATCTAAAAAAGAAATATTGGCCTTAGGGTTGTCTGAAAAATATGCTGAATTACATGGGTTTTTCTCTAAAGAAACACCCAATATTACGCATCTCTTTGGCGATTCTATGCACTACAATTTTGCAGCACTGCAACAAAAATTCGACCTTATATTTATAGACGGAAACCACAAGTACCCCTATGTAAAAAACGACAGTGAAAAGGTGTTCGCTCATTTGGTACATCCAGAAAGTATTGTTGTTTGGCACGATGCGGCTTTCCATCCAGAAAAAATAAGAAGTGAGGTTGTCGCTGGTATTTTAGAAGGCGTTCCAACAGAATTTCACACACAACTCTACCATGTATCCAACACCCTTTGTGCGATTTACCTCCCTCAAAAAATAAAAAATTCTTTTGAAAATTTCCCTACGACACCTTCTAAAACATTTACGGTTAGCCTAGGCTTAACAGCGCTAACTAGGCCTGTTTAAAAAATTTTAAAACACCTGGCAAACGGTTGTGTTTCAGCACGGTATATTCTTTTGAAACAGCACCAAAACTGGTGTTATAGTCCGCAATCCCTTTTATAGAAGAGCCCCCAAAATTAAACGCTGTGACCTGCTTTTTACAGGCGGCAATTGCCCGATCTATTAAAAAAGAGGCCGCACCTCTTTGTCTGTTTTCAACATCAGTAGCCGAAAGTAGAATTGTACATGTGGTCTGTTGTGTTAAGAAAAATCCTGCAGCAATCAAACGGGCATCTTCATCATAGACCGTGAGGACTTTTCCTTTATTTTTTGCGATACAGACCTGTAGTAATTGCAACAGTATTACGTAGTCTTTTTTACGGATGTTTTTAACTCTAGAACCAATATTTTCTTGAAACAATGCAATCAGTTTTTCAGGAGTGTCTTTCCAATTTTCTTTAAAAAAGGCTTTTTCTGCTTTGACTAACTCTTTTTTTCGGTCTTTTCTGTAGCCCTTAAAAATGTTGGAATATACTGGATCTAGCTGCAAAACCTGGCATTGGTTCTGTTGTGTGTTTTCTCCTATTAAAACATTATTTTCCGTATTCATTCGCAAATTGACAAACGAATATTTAGAAAATAATATGGCTAAAAAAGGAGCGATTTCAATACTGGTGTTTTCAGAAAAAACACCTAATTGCAACACCCAGAAAGGGGTTGTTACATATTTTATTCCATACTTTTTTTTCCATGGAATAGGCATAACAGCTGCGTAATCGCCCAAGACCAAAACATCCCAATGTGTGGTTACCATGTCTAAATACCAAGAGAAACCTGCAACATTATTTTGCACGGCACTGTCAATACAAGCATTGTATTTTTCAATATCCAACACCTTTCTTTCTACGTATCGTATCATTCCTTTGTCGCTATTTTCAACATAGATTCATAGATGTTACTCCAGCCTTTCCAACGCAAATACCCACTCAAACTTTCGTTGTGAAACAATGTGATAAAAGTACCATTTACAGCAGCTACCGCATTCTTTAAGTCCCGTATTTTACCTAGCGATTGCTTAGGTGTTAAGCGCATATAATCATGCAATGTGGTATCCATCAATGCAAAAGGAAATATTTTTAAAGGCGTCTGAATTTCAAAATCTAAATCGTAAAAATAAAACGGAGTACAGGTACTGGCTCTAAATCCAACATGACTGGCATAGCCCATGGAATAGTCTTCTAAAATCTCTAAATCTATTAAATGCTGATAGGTTGCTGGCAAACTAAAACGCAAATAATGTTGCCTCGAACGAATTACCGGCATGTTAGAAATACTTTCCATGCGTTTCTTTTCTTTTTTCAACATGTGCTCGTCTTCCATGGTAAAATAGGATGGATGTAAACCTACTCTTGCGTAATCTACCATCGATTTCACCAACATTCTAAACGGTTCTTTCGATGCAGAAACATTTGTATCAAAGGTGCTGTAATCTCCTAATAAGAAGAAGAAAATGGTTTTTACACCGGTTTGCTTCTTTAGCCGAATAAGCTTCGAAAAGGTATTAAATGGATCTTTTTTTAGAGAAAAGAGCACCGCAACTCGATCCCAAACATTTTTAAGCTGTAACGAATAGATGTCTTTTAATATCGCACCAAAACTACGCACCAAATTTTTGTGCTTGTATGCATACGCGTTGTCTACATCAATGGTTGAAATAAAACGGTATTTGTGCTTTTTTAAATCAATTTTCGGGAAATGTTCTCCTAAAACAGTTGCAAATTTTTTCGCCCAAATATCTACCAATGGTTTTTCTAAAAAATCATTTTTAAACGCCAAACTTTCTGTTGCTGTATAGCGTCCATGTAGGTCTTTTACATGAGGTAAATACTCTTCATACCGACTAATAAGATA
>Ga0209035_10000935_pt1 | contig 11701 bp, 9 predicted proteins | sample MarorgKNORR_S2LV_6_FD_188220 | JGI IMG/M metagenome (GOLD analysis project Ga0209035, IMG submission 188220) | Marine microbial communities from the Southern Atlantic Ocean, analyzing organic carbon cycling - AAIW_A/KNORR_S2/LV (SPAdes) (version 2) | ecosystem: Environmental > Aquatic > Marine >...
AAAGTTATTGATCGGCATAATATAGCCGTTTATTTTAGGCTCAAGGTCTTCGATATAGCCATTACACGCTAAGATCAGATCACTTGCCGTAACTTGGCCTTGCTCTGTCTTAACAATCACTGGTGTTCCGCTGTATGACTGTACTCGCGAGTTCTCGCAAATAGTAACACCGGCATCCACCGCGGCTTTGGCCAGACCTAATGCATACTTCAGGGGATGTAGGTGTAAGGTGGCCTTGTTCCACTGCGCCCCATAATAGGCGTCACTGCCTATTACTTCATTAATTCTATTTCTAGGAATATACTCTAACTCCTTGAAATTATATCGGTTTTCAAAAAACTCTACATCCTCTTCAAGATCCGCGCAATAGCTCGCTTTATGCGCAAAGTGGACATCGCCGTACTTTAGGTCGCACTCGATATTATTCTCTAGGATCAAATGTCGCACGGTATCGACAGCCTCAAGACCCATATTCCAGAGAGAATGAGCGGTTTCACGCCCAAACTTTTTCTCTATATCCTGCTGCTCCATCCTCTGACCGGTACCCACATGGCCGCCATTTCTGCCGGAAGCACCAAAACCAACGGTCTCAGCCTCCAAAATGACCACTTTATACCCTCGCTTAGCAAGATGCAGGGCAGAGGACAGGCCCGTATATCCCGCACCCACAATACAGATATCGGCGTCTATATCACCTTTTAGCGATTCAAATGCAGGAACGGCGGGGCTGCTAGCGGTGTAGTAAGAGTCCATAAAGTAATTCTTAGAAATAGGTTTGATTGACATTATCATCTTTTTGAACAATAATTCAACTTTAATTGAACAATTGTTCAGTTTCTGAACGCGGCAAAGGTGCACCATGGCAAACACAAAAACAATCGAAAGCTGGCTAAAAGACAACGCAATCACCGAGGTTGAATGTCTAGTCCCTGATATGACAGGTAACGCCAGAGGGAAATTTATTCCGGCGAAAAAGTTTCTAAAGGAAGATAGCCGTCTGCCGGAAGGTATTTTGGCGCAATCAGTCACCGGCGAGTACTCCGATGACTACTGGGATCTTCTCGACACCATTGATGGCGACATGCTGCTAGAACCCGACCCAAGTACTGCGCGCCTAGTGCCATGGGCAAATGAGGTTACCGGCCAGATCATTCACGACTGCTTCACAAAAGATGGACAGCCGCACCCATTTTCAAGCCGTAACATACTAAAGCGCGTGCTTGCACTTTATGAAAAAGAGGGGTTAACGCCTGTAATCGCGCCTGAGATGGAATTTTATTTGGTTGAGAAAAACCCAAACCCGGGTTTGCCATTGAAACCACCAATAGGGCGTTCTGGCCGGCCTGAAACCGCCAGACAGTCATACAGCATTGATGCTGCCAATGAGTTTGAGCCTTTTGTTGAGTTAATGTACAACTATTGCGAAGCCATGGAGCTGGACATCGACACACTTATTCATGAGTCAGGCGCCGCTCAGCTTGAGGTCAACTTTATTCATGGTGACCCATTAGATTTAGCAGACCAAGTATTCACCTTTAAGCGGACTGTTCGTGAAGCCGCTCTTAAAAATGGCATATACGCCACCTTTATGGCTAAACCAATGGCTACTGAGCCTGGGTCTGCGACACATATACATCAAAGCCTTCTCGACTCGAAGACTGGGGATAACGTATTTGCCAATAAAGAAGGCGAGTACAGCGAAACTTTCTATCACTATATGGGCGGCTTACAGAAGTACACGCCATATGTAATGAGCCTGTTTGCCCCAAACGTGAATTCCTATAGGCGATTTACGCGCGAAGTTTCGGCGCCTATTAATCTTCACTGGGGTTACGACAACCGGACGGCAGGTTTACGCGTGCCAGACGCCAAGCCCAAGAACTATCGTGTAGAGAACCGCTTCCCAGGTGCTGATGTGAACCCTTATTTAGCCATAGCAGCTACATTAGCTTGCGGTTATTTGGGAATGAAAAATAAAATTCAACCGTCGGAGGCCTTTGAGGGCAACGCTTACGAGGAAGATGCCGAACTCCCCAGAACCTTAGAGGAGGCTTTGCGCGGACTGCAGGAAGATCAAGAAATTATTGATTTGCTTGGCGAGAGATTTATTCAGTTATATACCTCGGTAAAACTTGTCGAATTTGAAGAGTTCAACAAAGTAATCTCATCTTGGGAGCGCGAGCACTTATTGCTTAACGTGTAGTGAAACCCAGCTATACAGCAGGGCACTTGCGGCCTATTTCGTCAACGGAATAGGCTTTTCCTTCGCATGCGACAAGCTACGGTCTATACGTCCCTTTCTTTTCCTGTTCTAGCCCTTTCTTTCATATCTGATTGAATATAGACCTTATCGGTCGTCCCCATACTTGCATGGCCGAGGTCGTCGGCCATATGCTTTAGTGGCCTTGTTGCAATGTCCTGGGAGGCGCCAGTATGCCGTAACCAGTGTGTTGTAGCCTCACGCAGGGCCACCGCCTCATCGGTAAATCCTTCTGCACACATTTTGTCGTGAGCCACATCAAAGGCTTGCTGAACAATTCGACGTAACTGCCGTGATGTCATACCACCAACGCCACGGTTTTTAGACACCAAGGTCGCATTAGCGCCAAATGCTGAGCTGAGCGCCTGCCTATACCGCTGATAACGTTGAATATAGGGCGCTAGTGAACTAGGCACCGATATATCACGGATTTTATTGCCTTTGCCAAGCACTTTAAGCCACTCATTGCCGTCAGTATCCTGCCAAAAATGTTTCCAAACCGGCTGCCAGTTTGCTCGGTCAGACAGTTCGGAGATCCGCAGATACAAACTTTTGAGCATGGCGACTATGAACAACGTGCGCTCGTGGTCAGGATCCTTATTAGCAGCTGAGGCTGCGCAATCAAGAACATAATCCCATTGCAGGTCTGAGAGCCTCTTAATGCTCGTACTGGTCACGCCTTTAATTAGAAATGGTGATTGCTTTCGTATAGCTGGTATTGGATTCCCGAACGCGTAACCTTCATCTGTCAGATAGTCATAAAAACAGGATAAGGCTGAATAACAGATCTTCATCGCCTCATGAGACAGCGTATGGCCATCTTTAGATGAAGGTATAGATTTACCGGCTTCCATGGCATTTTTACGATCTTGCTTGGCTATTTTGGCGACGAATGGCCGCCATTCTTTGTTTTGACGAGACTCTCCGCCGATTTGACGAAATCGATCATCCACAGAATTTGCCACCCAGGCAGCTGGTGGATTATGAACGAAGTCAAAATAGGACTCTAAGTCTGGGCGCTTGAGTGCAATGATACTTTTCTCAGCCACGGTCCATGTCCACAGTAAAAGGCGCTCAACCTCATTACGATAGCTCCGATAGGTGGCTTCACTTTTACGACTGTAGCTTTTCAAGAACGCCTGAGTATGAGAAAAATCCTCGACAGCCTCTGGAATTGTGTTACTGACCTGATTTAGGAATGCCTTAGAGTCAGGATAGTCATTAAGCATACGAGTACCCATTGGCAGTCTAATGAAAGACCTATGAGCATCAAATAAGGGCGTTGCTTTAAATACTTTGGTCATTGATTGCCGCAACCTAATAAATCACTTTAAGTAAGGTAATGACTGTATCAGTTGATATAGGTCCTGTCTAGCTATGTCCACTAATTAACATTAGCGGTCATAGCTTAGGTGGTGGTTGGCCCTGCTTTAGGTGATAAAAAAGATTTTGTTAATCAAACCTACCGCCTATCCAAAACTAGCAGTTCTGGTAAACTCTGGGTAACAATCAAGGAATCAACTATATGCGGTTAATATTTATAGCTCTACAGGTTGCCCTATCCATAGCAATATCAGTACAAGCCAGTGCATCCGCCTCCATCGTTCCGGAGTCTGGACAGTCTGGGCTATACCGCGAGATCATTGAGCGTTTAGATGGACGGCACTATCGCGCTCAATCTATCGACGACGCCCTCTCTCAGCGGTATCTTGATCAATATATTGAGATGCTGGATCCTGCAAAGAGTTACTTTTTGGCCGCCGATATCGAAGAATTCAGTCAATGGGGTTCAAAGCTTGATGATCTTGCCAAACGTGGTGACCTCAAGCCCGGGTTTGAAATGTTTAATCGACTACGAGACCGGGCCATTAACCAGCTAGAGAAAAATATCATCGTACTCGAGAATACCGACTACGTCTTTGACTATGAGACTGATGACAGCATCATACTCGACCCTGATGAGCGAAATTGGCTCGAATCTTCCGATGCTGCGGCCCATTATTGGGGGAAGCGGCTCAAGGACTCCATGATACGGTTAGTTCTTAATGACAAAGATCCGGCAGAGGCACGAGAACTACTGATAAAACGCTATACAACGCAAATAAAGCAGTATGCACAGCGCGATAGCCAGGACGTCTTTCAGCTGTATGCTAACGCCCTAACCTCGCTCTACGGACCACATTCAAGCTATTTCACACCGCGCACTAACGAAAACTTCCAAATTAACATGTCTCTTTCTCTCGAGGGTATCGGCGCTCAGCTAACCACTGAGGATGACTATACCAAGGTTATTGAGGTGATTCCTGGAGGTCCCGCCGACGTACAGGGAATTCTCGCTGCAGAAGATAAAATTATCGGCGTCGGACAAGGTGACGACGAGATAGTCGATGTCATCGGGTGGCGAATTGACGAGGTGGTTGCGCTTATTCGTGGAGCCAAGGGGACCACAGTCAAGCTGGAGGTGATTTCAGCAAGCGGCGACAACAGTAACTCTTCCACTATCGCAATTGTTCGTGACAAAGTAAAACTAGAGGACAAGTCAGCCCAGAGTACGATTTTGGAGGTTACCCAAGAAGATAAGGCTTACAAGCTGGGCGTGATTGATATCCCCGCCTTTTATATGGACTTCGAAGCCTATCGGGCTAGAGATCCAGATTATAAGAGCACCACCCGAGATATACTGCGATTGGTGCGAGAATTAGAAGAACAGCAGGTCGACGGTATCGTATTGGATTTACGCAATAATGGAGGCGGCTCCTTACAGGAGGCCACCACCCTAACCGACCTATTTATAGATTACGGTCCTGTGGTACAAATTCGAGATGCAAATGGTCGCGTAAACCGCTACCACAGAGCATCAAGACGTGCAGCCTACACGGGCCCCCTCCTCGTCCTAATTAATAGGTTAAGCGCTTCAGCTTCAGAAATTTTAGCCGGTGCTCTCCAGGACTATGGCCGAGCGCTGGTTGTTGGCAGCCAAAGCTTTGGCAAAGGCACGGTGCAGGATATAACTGGGTTGAGTAGCGGCCAACTCAAATTGACTATTTCTAAATTTTATCGAGTGTCTGGCGACAGCACACAGCATCGTGGCGTTCTACCCGATATCCCATTCCCTTCGATCTATGACGTCGAAGAGGTAGGCGAAAGCCAGCAAGATAACGTACTTCCTTGGGATCGTATTCATCGTGTTCCCCACAAATTTGATAATAGCTTAACCCCCTATGTCGACACGCTAACTGATGCGCATCAACAACGAATCGAACTAGACCCTGACTTCACTCACATGTTTGAGCGTGTGGACCTCAGTGATGATTGGAGCGCCGAGACAGAGATATCGTTAAACCTGGCTAAACGACAAGCTCGCAGTGATGCTTGGGATAAAGCTCTATTCGCTCTGGACAATAAGCGCTTAAAGGCTAAGGGCTTAACCGACAATACTGACATAGAGTCTTGGAAAGAAGACCAAAAAATTGATGAAGATAATATTGCTGAATCAGATCCTATCTTGTTTGAAGCAGGTCAGATACTCGGTGACCAAATACGCATCACATCAGCCATAAATAGACTGTAAATTGTTCAACTTGAATCTAGTAAGGTGACGCCTAAATGACCGCTCCAATTAAAGTAATGTCCTTTAATGTCAATGGTATTCGAGCAAGAATGGTGCAATTAGAAACCGTTCTAAAACAACATAAACCAGATGTTATTGGGCTACAGGAAATTAAGGTTAGCGATGAAGAGTTCCCCGTAGACGCCATTACAGCCATGGGTTACAACGTTGATTTCTACGGGCAAAAAGGTCACTACGGTGTCGCTTTGTTGAGTAAGATAAAAGCGACTAGTATTACCCGCGGTTATCCAACCGACGAGGAGGATTCACAGCGTAGAATGATCCACGGAGAATACACCTTTAACGGTCAAACTCTACACATTATCAATGGTTACTTCCCTCAAGGTGAAAGTCGTAAGCATCCAACTAAATTTCCGGCGAAAGAAAAGTTCTATGCCGACTTAAATATCTATATTAAGGATCAATTCACTGTCAAAGATAGGCTGGTCGTGATGGGTGACATGAACATCGCCGGCGCTGATATTGATATTGGAATAGCGCCAGAAAATGCAAAACGCTGGCTACAACGCGGGATTTGCTGTTTCCTTCCAGAAGAGCGGGAATGGCTTAGCGCCCTTCTCAACTGCGGGCTAACGGACACCTATAGATCAGCGCACCCCGACGATGACCGCTCATATAGTTGGTTTGATTATCGTAGCCGAGGGTTTGATCAAGATCCTAAGCGAGGCCTTCGCATTGATCTCATATTGGCCTCAAAAGCAGCAGTTGCGAGCCTTACAGGCACTGGTATCGACATAGAGGCAAGAGCCTTTGAGAAACCCTCAGATCACTGCCCAATATGGGCCGATTTCCAGCTATAAACTAAGATTGTCAGTGCCTGTCAACCTAATGCGATCAAGGGCGTTATAGATGTAATCGGGTTTCAGATTGGAAGCCAAGGCCGCTCTAACGGAGACACATTAAATAATGACCCTGATGGCTAATCATACCTCTCCTCCTAGTGAATTAGGTGTGTCCGAAGATACCTCGACTGCAGAGCCTGGGCCGCAAACCTATAACACAATGGAAGAGTTCCTAAAGGCTATCGAAAAACGAGCCTTTGCAATCGCCAAGATTAGCACTAGTCGGCACGAGGATGCCTTAGATATTGTGCAGGAGACCATGTTTAAAATGGTTGAAAAATATAGATCCAAACCACCGCAAGAATGGCGGCCTCTGTTTTACCGTATTTTGAATAATAAAATTACTGATCACTATCGACGACAAGCGGTACGAAATAATATTTTTATTTGGAAAAGTTCAGACAGAGACCAAAGCGATGATTATTTTCAACCTGACTTAGCCGGCAGCGCAGAACGTAGTTCAGAGGAACCTGACGAAATGCTGATGCGCCAGCAACGGATTGACCGGTTGACTAAAGGCGTGCACAAACTAGCAAAACGACAGAGAGAGGCCTTTTTACTGCGCAGTTGGGAGTGCCTAAGTACCCGAGAAACAGCCTATGCAATGGGCTGTACCGAAGGTAGCGTAAAAACCCATTATTCGCGTGCATTAGAAAAACTAAGAGCGCAGCTAGAAGGATACGACTATGACTAAAATCAATCAGAGCAAACTAGCCGAAGATTTGGCCTTTCTTGAAGATAGCACGTCAGTGAAAGATACTTTCCGGTTAGCTAAGGCTAGAAACATGGCCCTGAGAGGCAAGCGGTCGAGATCAAACACTTGGTCATGGCTGGTTCTCGGTTCATCTTGCGCAGCCCTCGTCGCGATTGTAATGCTAACGCCGTTGAACATGGAGACCTACCCTCTCATTGATACGACCTTAGCTATCAATGAGCCTGAACCCTTTAAAGGCGCCAGTATTGATCAAGATGAAAATCTTGCCTTTTATTATTGGCTCGATATATACGAGTAATATAATACTCATAAAAAAGGCCCCTCTCAGGGGCCTTTTTACTATCAGCGGAGCTAATAAAAGTTTAAAGCGCAGCGTCTAGCTCAGGAAGAGCAACAAACAAATCAGCTACCAATCCATAGTCCGCTACCGAGAATATCGGCGCTTCTTCATCTTTATTAATGGCAACAATGACTTTGCTATCCTTCATGCCTGCCAAATGCTGAATCGCGCCTGAAATACCCACTGCGATATACAGATCAGGAGCAACGATCTTGCCCGTTTGACCAACCTGCATGTCATTAGGAACAAAGCCTGCATCTACTGCCGCACGAGACGCGCCGATAGCTGCACCTAACTTATCCGCAATGCCGTGTAATAACACAAAGTTCTCACCGCTACCCATACCTCGACCACCTGAAATAACAATATCAGCTGCCGTAAGTTCTGGACGATCTGATTTAACGACTTCTTCAGAAACAAAACTAGATTTACCTGTATCATGAGAGCTCGCCACGGCCTCAACTGAAGCCGACCCACCTTCTGTAGCAGCAGCGTCAAAAGCAGTGCCACGAACAATCAATACCTTAATAGCATCGCTACTTTTAACCGTGGCAATAACATTACCTGCGTAAATAGGTCGCTTAAACGTATCGGCATCAACAACCTCAGTGATGTCAGATATAGCCTGGACATCCAGTAAAGCCGCAGCCCTAGGCATAATATTTTTAGCGTTACTCGTAGATGTTGCCAATATATAGCTATAACTAGTGCCTAGCTCAGCTATCAAAAGTGACACATTCTCAGCAAGCGCATTAGTGTAGGCAGCAGAGTCAGCAACTAACACTTTACTAACGCCGGCCACTAGCGAAGCTTGCTCAGCAACAGAAGAGCATGACTCTCCTGCAACTAACACATGGATATCTCCACCAATAGCAACGCCGGCAGTTACTGAATTCAGTGTCGCTACGTTTAAGTTGGTATTGTCATGCTCTGCAACAATTAGAATACTCATGAGATCACCTTCGCTTCATTTCTCAGTTTATCAACTAGTTGGGCTACATCTTCAACCTTTATACCTGCCTTCCGTTCAGCCGGAAGCTCAACGCCTACCAAGGTTACTCGAGGCGAAGTATCAACACCCAAATCAGCTGGTGTTGTCGTATCAAGCGTCTTCTTTTTTGCCTTCATGATGTTCGGTAAAGATGCATACCTTGGTTCATTTAGACGTAGGTCAGAGGTCACAATGGCCGGTAGTGATACCGATATTGTTTGTAACCCACCATCGACTTCTCTAATCACGTTAGCGTTGCCGCCGTCTATTGTGATCGCAGATGCAAAGGTGGCCTGCCCAAAACCGGTCAATGCACCAAGCATCTGACCAGTTTGATTATTATCACCGTCTATCGCCTGCTTACCCATGAGGATAATATCTGGCGATTCAGAATCACAAACTGCCTTCAAACACTTGGCAATCGCTAGAGGCTCCATTACGTCGTCCGTAAGAACCAAGATTGCGCGATCTGCTCCTAGCGCTAGCGCTGTTCGTAGCTGCTCTTGGCATTGCTGTACTCCGATAGACACTGCAACAATTTCAGTGGCAATGCCCTGTTCTTTTAGACGAACAGCTTCCTCTACAGCTATCTCACAGAAAGGGTTAATTGACATTTTAACGTTAGCCAAATCAACGCCTGTACCATCTGCTTTTGGCCTAACTTTGACGTTGTAGTCCACAACGCGCTTTACGGCTACCAAAACTTTCATTGGTCATCCTTTTAAATCAAGTAGTAAGAATTATAAATAAGCGCCAAGGTAACGCCGGGCTCGAATTTTCAGTCGCGTATTTTGCCTAAATATCACAAAAAAATCAACCAACTATAACACCTGTTACGACCCACTGGTCAGCTTTAACGTCATGTATAACCTAGCAATTTTAACTATTTATAGTGAATATAGTTGAGCCGTTATGACAAATGAAATGTTATAATCGCAGTCACAATCACCGTTTGGAGTCAGAGTTTTGGAAAGAGAATCAATGGAATACGATGTTGTTATCGTTGGTGCAGGGCCTTCAGGCCTAGCGGCCGCATGTCGCCTCAAGCAGTTAAATCCCGAGATTACTGTCTGCGTGGTTGAAAAAGGCTCTGAAGTAGGCGCCCATATTCTTTCCGGCGCTGTTCTCGAACCCCGCGCCATGAATGAATTATTTCCTGATTGGAAAGAACGCGGTGCACCACTTAATATCGAAGTAAAGAAAGACAAATTCTTATTCTATACTGGCGCCAAGAGCGCAATTAAGCTACCTAACTTTTTTATCCCCAAGCCCACTCATAATGATGGCAACTACATCGTATCAATGGGCAATGTCTGTCGCTGGCTAGCTGATCAAGCAGAAGCTATGGAAGTGGATATTTATCCAGGTTTTGCTGCCTCTGAGATAGTATACAACGAAGATGGCTCTGTTAAAGGTATAGCTACTGGAGACATGGGTGTTGGCCTCAATGGCGAGCACAAGCCCAGCTATGCACAAGGTATGGAGCTACACGCTAAATACACCCTATTTGCCGAGGGTTGCCGAGGTCATCTAGGCAAGCAGTTAATAGAGAAGTTTGAGCTAGATAAAGACAGTGACCCTCAACATTACGGCCTTGGTATCAAGGAAATTTGGCAGATTCCGCCGGAGCAGCATGACGAAGGTTTAGTCGTCCACGGTCTAGGATGGCCTCTGCAAGAAAGCGGCACTGGTGGTGGGGCATTCCTTTATCACGCAGAAAACAATCAGGTATTTATAGGGCTTATCGCCGACTTAAATTACAGCAATCCGCATATGAGTCCCTTTGAAGAGTTTCAGCGTTGGAAGCATCATCCTGAAACACTTAAGTATCTCAAAGGGGGGTCACGACTAACTTACGGCGCTAGAGCCATAGTCAAAGGGGGGCTCAATTCCCTACCTAAGATGCACTTCCCTGGCGGCTTACTTATCGGCTGTGACGCCGGCACCTTGAATAGCGTCAAAATCAAAGGCAATCACACCGCCATGAAGAGCGGGATGATTGCAGCTGAAACCATCACTGAAGCAATGAAACAAGGCGATTCGGCACCTGCTGATTTAGTAGATTTTAGTAGCGCTATTAAGGCTTCTTGGTTACACAAAGAGCTTTATAGCTCACGTAACTTTTCTGGCTGGATGCATAAATTCCCAATGCTTATTGGCTCAGCTTTTGTCTGGATTGAACAGAATATTTTTAGAGGCCGCCTACCCTTCACTCTGCACGATAAAATACCAGACTATGCCACCATGAAGCCAGCTGCAGACTGCAAAAAAATCGATTACAAAAAGCCAGATAACGTTATTAGCTTTGACAAAGCTTCTTCTGTATTTATGTCTAATGCGAATCACGAAGAAGATCAGCCTTGTCACCTAACGCTAACTGACCCCGAATTGCCAATCACCTTTACCCTGGGGGAGTACGATGAGCCAGCGCAGAGGTATTGCCCAGCTGGGGTCTATGAAGTTGTTAAAAACGATGATGGTAGCGACCGATTCCAGATCAATGCTCAGAATTGCGTGCACTGCAAGACCTGTGATATTAAGGAACCAAGCCAGAATATTAACTGGGTAGTTCCGGAGGGTGCAGGTGGACCTAATTACCCCAACATGTAGAAAAGGAACGGTTCAAAAAAGGGTGAGCGGTTCTCGCCTTTTTTTATGCCCGACGAATTATCTGGTGAGAAACTAAATAGATTTACCGAGTAAAAACTGGCGTCCCATACTGCTTAGATAGACCGCGTTATCATCATCACCCGAGGAATCTTCCCCCCACTCCACCAGTTGGTAAAACGCAGACCTGCCGACTAAAGCCCAAAGCTCGCCACGCACTTTTACCAAGGGTGTTGGCTGATCTGATTCTGACTGATACTTGATGATCAACGGGTGCTCGTCACTGAGAATAATAGTTTCGTCATTGAGTGTAGT
>Ga0209035_10000938_pt1 | contig 11687 bp, 10 predicted proteins | sample MarorgKNORR_S2LV_6_FD_188220 | JGI IMG/M metagenome (GOLD analysis project Ga0209035, IMG submission 188220) | Marine microbial communities from the Southern Atlantic Ocean, analyzing organic carbon cycling - AAIW_A/KNORR_S2/LV (SPAdes) (version 2) | ecosystem: Environmental > Aquatic > Marine...
CAACAATAACAACTGTATTTTCATCAGATTCATCTATAGCTTTTTTATAATCAGAATTTAAATTATTTTTTTTATTATACCATAAGTAATTTAATTTAACTTTAGATAAAGTCTGAATACTTTTTAATTTTTTAGAAAAAATTTTTTCAGTAGATGAATTTTTTGAAACGATTGTAACTTTTTCCACTAATTCTTTTCTAGTTGCTTCAATTAGTGAAGGCAGTATGGTTCCAAATCCAGAAGTATTTTTGCCACAAACATAAGCCCCAGATCCAATTACAATAACATTAATCTTTTTTATGATATTTCAAACCTCACTTCATTTATGACATTTTCAGCTATACTAATTGCTTTTTCAATTGTATCTTCACAAGTAATAACATGTCCAATTCTTTCAGCATGATTAGTAACTGGTTTAATTTGATCATTAATTTTGATGTTAGGATTAATAAAAATATCATATACGCCGGGAATTTTCATGGATTTTTGAATTCCATTAATTGATTTTAATTTTCCGATAGGTGGAAAGAAAAATCGCTGTACAGCAGCTTTGTTAAATTTTGGTATTAAGAGATCCATATCAATTTTTTCACCTAAACTCATTTGAATTAATGGTTTTAAAATATTAACACCATTTGATAAGGGGACCATATCAGATGCAAATCTTCCACCACTTGTTCTTGCTGCCATTTCTAAAACTTTAGGAGTACCATGATCTAATATTATATCGCCTTTAGCAACACCAAAATTAATTCCAATGGCTTTAATTGAATCCTCAACAACTTTTAAAATATTATTTTTTTCTTTTAATGTTAAAATACTAGGTATGGTATGACCATTTTCTATAAAATATGGGCTAAATTTTTTATCCATATCGTAATTTCTATCAGCAAATCCAGTGGTTATTATTTTATTATTAATAATTATAGATTCTGTACTTATTTGTGGTCCACTTAGAAACTCTTCAATTAAAACAGTTTTTGTTTTTGAAAAAGATGTACATTCATGATAAATTTTAGAGACATCATCAATTTTTTCAATTTTTATAACTCCTCTTGATCCTGCATTATCAATAGGTTTCATAACTAGTGGAAATACCAAATTTGTAATTTTTTCCAAAATTTCTTCAATTGACGATCCATAAACAAACTGAGGAGAAGGTATTTTATTTTTTTGAAAACATTCAATTCTCATCTTTTTATTTGTAGCAATGTCAGCAATATTGGGAGACAGGCCAGGTAAATGCATTTTTTCGGCAACTCTAGAAACAATATGAGGTATTTCTACAGCATGAGTCATAACTCCATTTACAGAATATTTTTGAGCAATTTCACATATTTTTTCAATATTAGTGATGTCTTCAACAATAGAAATATCAGAAATTTTTAAACCAGGAGCGTCAGGATTGGAATCAATAGCAATTACTTCAAAATTTAATTCATGGGCATATTCAATAACAATTTTTTGTTCAATACCAGCACCCAATAATAATAATTTTTTCAATTTAATGAATTACATATATTTAGAAATATAAATATGCACAATAAATGATAACAAAAACTGTATGGATAGTCATAAAGGCAAAATCATTCTAAATAAGGGAAAATTTGAATTAATTGACTGTACAAAATGTAAATTTATTCACATTATGCCTCTTCCAACAGAAGCAGAATTACTAAAATTTTATCAAAAAGAATTTTATCAAAAAGTCAAACCAACATATCTGAAACAAGATGAGAAAGAAAGAGAGTATTGGAATATGTCATATGACGAGAAATTAAATATTTTAGAAACTAATAAAATAAAAAATAAAAAAATTTTAGATGTAGGTTCAGGTGGAGGATTTTTTTTAAGAAGAGCAAAAGAGAAAGGGTGGGATGTTCTAGGAATTGAGCCTTCATTAACTGCAGCAAAATATGCTGAAAAATATAAAATTCCAACAATTACAGATTTCTTTGAAAAAATAGATTTTAGTAAAAAGAAAAAATTTGGGGCAATTCATATGAATGCTGTTTTAGAGCATAGTAGATCACCCAATAAAATATTAGAAATAGCACATAATCTTTTAGAAAAAAAAGGAATGTTAATTGTTGAGGTTCCAAATGAATTTAATCCACTTCAATTAATTGCTCAAAAAACTTTGAAAAAAGATGAGTGGTGGGTAGTTCCAAAAGAACATCTAAATTATTTTAATTTTAATAGTTTATCAAAATTACTAAAGAAAAATGGATTTGAAATAACTATGAAACAAGCTACATTCCCATTAGAAATGTTTCTATTAATGGGATTTGATTATATCAATAATTCAAAAATAGGATTAAAAAAACATCAAGAACGTATAAAATTTGAACAGAATTTGAATGAACAAAATGCTCAAAAATTAAAGCAAAAAATTTATCAAAAATTTGCAGAAATTGGAATTGGTAGAAGAGCAATAATTTATGCAAAAAAAGATAAATAATTATTATTTTAAGATGTGATTATTTTTTTTATCAGAATTTAAAAATCCTAATTTTTCATCTTCTTTGATAGATTTTTTATAACCTTCCTCAAAAATAAAATTTTTGTTAATATCAATTAATTCAGGTTCATTTTTCAATAAATTTAGAATGTAACCAGTTAAAATTGGACGTTGGGATATTCTTTTAACAATTTCTTTAACAAATTTTAAATCATTTTCTCTATCAACTGACCATTTAAAATTAGAATAATCAGATGTGTTTGGAACTTTTTTAATTTTAAATTTTTCAGGATTATTATAGATGTAAGTGCAAACATGTTCACGATCAGATGGTTTTTTTGCTTCTAACCAAACTTTTTCAAGAGTTTTAAATGAAAAAACTTCAATATCAGCACTACCTTGAGGAAAAGTTCTAGGAAAACCAGCTGAAACAAAATCACAATCACCTTCAAGAAATTTTTTAATTAATTGATCAACTATTTCTGGATCAATTAAAGGACAATCAGAAGTTATTCTAACAATTACATCTAAAGAATAAAATTTTGCACATTCATAAAAACGGGTTAGAACATTTTGATCTGAACCACGAAAAAAATTGATTTGTTTTTGATCTAATGAATTAATTATCTGATCATCATCAGATAAAGTAGTAGTTGCAATAATTATTTTATTTAGAGTTTTTGAGAATTGTAATTGATTGATAACAAAATCGATCATTGTATCATTATTTTCAATTTTCATGATAACTTTACCAGGTAATCTAGTTGAACCCATTCTTGCCTGTACTATACATCCAATCAACATAGTAGAAATGATGATATTTCGTATATTAATAATTGACCATATAAAATTAAAAAATAACACATAAAGAATTAAAATTATTTCTATAATTTTTTAATGTATTGAGCTACACGGTGAGGGCCCAGACCATCAATTTCAGAACAAGCTTTTTTCATTTTTTGTAATTCTTTTTTATCATTAATTAAATCTAAAAGATTTTTTACAAATTTATCATAATTAATTTTATCATATTTTTCAACATATGAACTAAATCCATATTTTTCAATAAGTTTTGCAGATTCATTATTTTCATTACTATGAGAAATTACTAATGTAGGCAAACAACATATTGCAGATTCATAAACGGTGATTCCAAATGTAATTATTCCAATTATTGATTCTTGCATTAAAGAAATTAAAGATGTAGGATTACTTATTATATGGAAATTTGATTTTTTACTAATTAATTTAAAAATTTGTTTTTCATTATCATTTAATTTACCTAAAACTATATTGACATCAAAATTAATATTTTTTTTAATAAGTGAACTAACTATTTTTGTTGTAATATTATACTTATCAGAACCACCCATACTAATTAAAACAGATTTCTTTTTTTGAATTTTATTTTTTGGTAAATTTTCAATACCATGTAAAACATATTCTTTACCAACAATACAATTTTTAGGGTATTTTTTTCTTGGATTTTTTATAGAAGAAATTACTGTAAGATCTACAAATTTTGAGTTAAGATAATTATCAATTAATATAATTTTAATAGTTTTAGGGATATTATTAATTAATTGTTCAATAGATTTTCTTTTTGAATCAATTACTAATTTTTTGCAATTCTCTTTTTTTAAAATTTGATTAACTTGTTGAAATTCATTTTTATTTTTAATTAAAAAAACATGAAATCCTTCAGATAAAAAATAATCATATGTTTGCTTAAATTGGGTAATAAAAATACAAAAAATATTTTGTTTTTCTAAATTTTTAGCTAGAATTTTACATCTATTAACATGGCCAAATCCAAGTTTTTTACTACTATCAACACGAAAAGCAATTTTCATAATAAATCTAAATTATTAATGATAATAAAATTTCTGTATAATAAATATTAAAATTTTGGAACAAGGTTATTTTTTATTAAAAGATTTTTCAATTCGGGTATAGTTAAAAGTGTAGATTGGGAAGACGAGTAAGTATCAAATTTCAGTAGTTTAGATTTAGAATATAATTTTCTTACTTTTTCAAATGTTTCATAGTTAGGAGGTAATAAAATGTATAATCCTTTACTATCAATTGAAAATGGTGCTTCATATTTATTCAATAATAATTCATCAATTTTCTCACCCATTCTAATTGAAATTTTTTTAACTTTGAAGGGTTTTGGAGATATTTGACGTAGTGCTTCAACTAAATCTTTTAATCTGTATGCCTTTAATTTTGGAATAAAAATTTCAGAGCCTTTTGCCAATTTAAGTGCAGAAAAAATTAAGTCAAGAGATTCATCAATAGTGATATTGAATCTAGTCATACTGTCATCAGTGACAGTAATAGATTTTTTATTTTCAATTTGTTGAATAAATTTTGGTGCAACTGAACCATTACTACCAAGAACATTTCCATATCTAACGCAAGTGAATATAGTATTTCTACTACTATTGAAATAATTTGCAGCTACAAATAATTTTTCCATAGAAAGTTTGGTTGCACCATAAAGATTATTTGGTGATACAGATTTATCTGTACTAATTCCAAGACAGATTTTTACTTTTTCATCCATGCATACATCAATTACATTTTGTGAACCCTCAATGTTTGTTTTAATAAATTCAAATGGATTGTATTCTGCTATTGGTACACGTTTAAGAGCAGCAGTGTGAATAACAATATCAACATCTTTCATAGCACGTTTTAATCGTTCTTTGTCTCGGATATCACCAATAAAAAATCGTAGTCTTTTATCTTGGAAGTGTTCTTCCATAAGTTCTTGTTTACTTTCATCCCTTGAAAAAATTCTAATAGTTTTTGGATTAAATTTAAGAAGTCTTTTAGTTAAAGCCTGACCAAGAAACCCACTACCACCAGTAATCAAAATTATTTTATCTTTAAACAATTTTCTTCGAAATGATTTATAGTATAAAAATTAATGGTTTGTGAGTAAAATATGATTAAAAATCATTTCTTATATTAGGTTAAAAAAAAGTTGTGTTAATTGACAATTAATGTGATAGCTGAAATTGGTTCAAATTGGGAAGGAAGTATTGAAATAGCAAAATCTCACATTAAAGAAGCAAAAAAAAGTGGAGCAAATTTTGTAAAATTTCAAATGTGGAAAGCAGAAGATCTTTATGAAAAGGATCATCCAGAATGGGAAACAATAAAAAAATCAGAATTAACAGAACAGGTAGCAACAGAGTTGAAAAAATATTCAGACCAAATTGGAATCAAATGGTTTTGTAGTGTATTTAATCCACGAGCAGTAGAATTTTTGGAAGAATTGAATGTTGAATATTATAAAATAGCATCAAGAACATCAACTTTGAAAGATAAATTTTCAAAAGAAACAATAGAAAAAGTTGGTCAAACAAATAAAACAACTTTTGTCAGTACAGGAGAAGGAGGAGATCTTGAAAAAATATCTCAAAATTTTAATCCAGAAGTTTTAAAATTTACATACTGTATTTCAAAATATCCAACTGATGCTAAAGATATAGATTGGGACATAATTAAAAATTATAAGTTTTTTTCAGATCATACTAAGGGAATTATAATTCCTTTAGTTTACTCAATGTTAAAAATAAATAATAAAAATGAAGATATATTTATTGAAAAACATACTAAATTTGAAAACTCTAAAGGTCCAGATTCAACTTTTGCGATTACATATGAAGAATTGAAACAATTAACAGATCATATTAAAAGAATTGAAAAAACAGTGAATAATAAAACATAAAATTATAAGTTTAGTATTAAATAATATGAATTGATTAATGAAATATGATAAAATTATTTTTTCCAGCTATTGACAATTCAGAAATTATATCCACAGTTAAAACTCTAAAAAGTGGTTTTTGGGCATCAGGTGCAGGAGTAGGAAATGTTAAGAAATTTGAAAATAAATTTAAAAAATATACAAATGCATCAGAATGTGTTGCAGTAGATAGTGGAACTGCAGCATTAGATTTAGCATTAAAAGTTCTAAATATTAATAAAAAAGAAGTTTTAGTACCATCACTTACTTTTGTGTCTTCAATTAATGCGATAAAGTATAATGGGGGAATACCAATTTTTGTCGATGTTGAACCAGATACATTATGTATGGATCCAGAAGATCTTGAAAATAAAATTACAAAAAAATCTAAAGTAATTTTACCAGTACATTTTGGTGGGTATTCATGTGATATGAATGCAATCAAAAAAATAAGTAAAAAAAATAAACTTTTAATTGTAGAAGATGCTGCTCATGCAACCGGTAGTAAATATAAAAATAAAAAAATTGGATCAATAGGAGATCTGACATGTTTTAGTTTTCATCCTGTGAAAAATTTAGCAATGCCAAAAGGAGGTGCAATTACACTAAATTATAAAAATAGAAATTTGAAAAATAAACTTAATTCACTTAGATGGTGTGGAATAAGTAATAGAAAAGAACAATTTTACGATGTAACAGAATTAGGATATAATTACTATATGGATGAAATCTCAAGTGCAATTGGAATTGAGCAATTAAAAAAAATGAATAAATTTAATACAAGAAGATATGAAATTGCAAAAAAATACCATAAAGAAATTAAATGTTTAGAAAAAATGCCAATTAACAAAGAATGTAGCTACCATCTATATTGGATTTTAGTTAAAAATAGAAATGTATTCTTAAAAAATATGAAAAAGAAAGGAATAGAAACTGGAATACATTATTTACCTGTTCATAAAATGAAATTATATAAATCAAAAACTAAATTAAAAGTCACTGAAAAAGTGACAAAAGAAATTGTCACAATTCCTATTCATGTAAAACTAAAAAATTCAGAGATAAATTATATTATTAAAACAGTTAACCAATTAATATGATTTTAAAACTTCAGCAAATCTTTTTGAAGAACTACCATTATAATTCAAATATTTAGATAAATAATCATCAGCATTATCTACTAATTTATTTTTGAATTCTTCATTAAATAATATTTTAGATAAATCATGTTTTAAATCACATGTATCCAATAAAGAAAAAACTGCATTATGTTTCACATGGTTAAATTGAGGAACCTCATTTTCAAAATAAATATTCATTGTAGGCTTTCCTAAAATCATAGATTCAAGAAGCATAGTGGTTGTTCCAGGTTCAGGAGAAATAACCATTACAGCATCAGAAGAATTGATAACATCAATTACAGAATTAGATAAGTAGATAGGAATATCTTTATCAATTTTATTAATTAATAATTTTATTTCTTCATTATGTTTTAATGAAATTGCATGTAATTTTACAATTAATTTTACATTATCTAATGTTTGAATAGTTAAAATAATTTTTTTTATAAATTCATTAAAACGTAATTTTAATTCAGTAGTTGATAATGCATCCATATCATTTATAGGATTAGGAGCCAGAAGTAAAATTTTTTCTTTATTATTATTTTTTTTTCTTGAAGAAAAATAATTATCATGTCTAGGACTTCCAGTGACAATTATTCGATTTGTATCTATTCCATAGTTTTCAATTAAATATGTTTTTTTAGTTTCACTCCAAACAGCAATTTTATCTTTAAAAGTTGAATAATTACTCATAGTATCATATCGTTTTACCTTTGAAACAGAATTATTTTTATCAAGAAATCCATGTTCCAATAAAATAGATGGGATTTTATTTTTATTAAATTCAAGGAAGGCTTTTTCGGTTTCACCAATTTCATTAAGAGAAACAATGCATGATGCGTCTACATTATCAAAAAATTTCTTTATACCAGCAATTAATTCAATATAATAATAGATTTTTTGAGAATAAGATTTAATCAAATGATCTTTAATTATATCCCAAAAAATAATACCATCAATTTGAAATAAATTATTAAAAAATGTGGAATTTTTCCATAATTTATTAATTTCAGGAATAATTGAGTAATAAAATTTTAAAATTTCTAATTTTTCTTCTTTAGTCAGAATTCCTTGTAATTGTAAAATTTTACAGTTTGAATTTTTTACGGCATCAAATGAATTTTTACTCCAAATTGCTGGACGTCTTTGATTGACTAAAATTATATTTTGATCAGATTTTTTTAATTCTAAAAAAAGATTTGAAAATGATTGTACATTAAATTCTAAAAAAATAATATTTCTTTTATTTTTAGAATTTAAATTAAAATTATAAAATAATTTTAAAGTTTTTTCTACAATATTCTTAAGTTTTAAATATTTCTTTTTAGACATAGTAAAATTAAAATGTAATTTACCAAAATTATATTTTATAGGAATTGTATCCCACATTAATTCTTCATTAAATGGATTATCAAAAATTTTTATTGTAAAATTTTTATTATTTTGAATTGATTTAATAGTTGAAGAGAAGAAAGTGGTTGTAAAAATTTTAGATGGTTTTTCATTTTCAATAATTTTATGAATTATAATGGAATTAATTATTTTAGAAGAGATAGATTGAAGAAATTCATTAGAATCAAGAAGTTTTAATAAATTTACATTCTCATATTCAATTTTATTTAATGGTAGATTAGAATGCCATGAGCGAAATTCAATTAATTTATCAAAAATATTCATTCTTTGTTCTTGATCAAGTAAATTATCTGCCATGTCATGAGTAATTTTTTTAGATACAAGTTTTTCATGTACATCTAAATCAAATGAAAAAATTTTTGTATTCTCATCATACAGAATTTCATCAGAAATTACATCTATATCTGTAACATTACCAATTAGAAGAACTTTAGATACCAAGTTAATTATTGTACAATTTTATAAATTATTTAATTATACGTTGTTAATTTATTATATATACTAAAATGGAATTAAAATAGTTTTTAAAATATTATAATTTAATAAAATTTCTTTTTAATCTATCATTAGACAAGTTTTCAAACGCAGATTTAGTAAATCCAATTATCGTATATCCGTTTGGCTCATAAATTAAATCCACTATACGCATTTTATCTTTCAAATTTAACAATTTATAGCAAGATAAAGATTGTTTTGATTTTAATTTTTCAGAAATATTAGTTTGAGGAATGGATAGTTTTTTTTTAGTGGTAATACTAGCATCAAATAAATATCCTTCAGTACCAGCAGTAATACCAAAAATTGCATATCCATAAAGTTTAGATTTTTTAAATAAATTATCAATATCTTTACAATCATAAAGAAATTCATTGGCATGTAAAAGAGAATCAACGATTAAAGCATCCTCTTCGTTTTTATTTTTAAAATTTAGATTCCAACCATAATCAAATTTGTTTAAACCAAGATCTCTTGCTAATTTTATTCCAAGTTGATAATTTGATTTTTCTTTATTTAATAAAATAGAAATCATTTCTTTATTTAACATTCTTTTATGACCACCTAATTTTCCATACAAATAAAGAAAAATTATTCCATCATTTTTTAAAGTTTTTGTTAACATTTGTAATCCTTTTTTTGGATTTGATAGATGATGTAAAACACCCATGCATAAAACTAGATCAAATTTTCCAAGAGTTTTTACTCCATTCATAATATTATATTTTTGAAATTTAATATTTTGTAATTTTTTTAATTTTTTTAATTTATTTGCTATTGATAATGATTTTTCAGAAATATCAATTCCAAGAAAACTAGATTTTTTAAAATATTGAGCAACATTAGTTATTCTATGCCCACTACCAGAACCAGCATCAAAAATAGATTTATTTTCTAATTTGATATTACTTTCAATTTCAAAAATTCTTAATAAATTTAATAATTCATTTGTTTGAGAGATATCAGTTGATGGTGATGGGTATGGGTATTTTTTATACATGTTTTTTACTTTTTGAGTAATTGAATCATCCTTAGTCATAAAATATTTTCCTCATGGACAGTAAAAGAAGTTTTTCATCACATATTTAATTAATGATTATTTCAAAGTAAAAGAAATGCAATCATTTGATGAATTGATTAAAATTAAAGATTTAGAAAAATGTACAAATGACATATGTGAGTTTATTCAATATGAAATTTCCAATAAACTACAAAAAAAAGGCGTAGTTTTTGGTTTAAGTGGAGGAATTGATTCTGCGGTAACTGCAGCACTTTGTTCAAAATCTTTTGAATCTGAACAAATTTTAGGTATAATTATGCCAGAAAAAGAATCTAGTGATTCTAGTAGAATTTTAGCTGAAAAAGTAGCAAAAAAATTTAATTTTAAAACAGAAATAATGGATATTACAAAAATTTTGGAATCTTTTGGAGTTTATGAGTTAAAAGAAAAAATTGTTAAGGAAAAATTCCCACAATTTACTTCAGAATGTAAGTATAGAGTTATTGTACCACCAAAATCAAAAAACATTATTGGGGTTCCATTCTTAGAAATTCTTGATGAATCAAATAAAACTCATAAATTAAAAATTTCTTCTTCAGATTTTCTAACATTAACTGCAGCTACATCAATTAAGCATAGAGTAAGAATGACTTCATTATATTTTCATGGAGAGAGAAATAATTTTTCAGTGGTTGGTACTACAAATAAATCAGAATATCAACAAGGTTATTTTGTAAAATATGGTGATGGAGGCTCAGATATAGAGCCATTAGTTAATATCTATAAATCTCAAATTTATCAATTAGGTAAATTTCTAGAAATTCCTAATGAAATTTTAACCAGTGATGCATCACCAGATGTTTGGAGTTTCTCAACAAGTGATGAAGAATTTTTTTATACTGTTCCTTATGACATAGTTGATTTAATTTTATATGCACGTGAAAATAAATTATCAATAAATAATGTTAAAAAAATGTCAGAATTAAAAATAGATGATATTGAAAATTTATTTCAAATTCAAAATATAAAACAAACTAAAAGTCAACATATGAGAGAACCACCTCATAGTTGGATAGCAAATTTTACTTAACACATAGGAATCATGAAAATTTTGGATGAATGTAAATAAAATGGGGGGGAATACAAATGGCATAAAACCTTTGATAAGTATAATTATTCTTAATTATAATGCTGGAAATTTACTAATTGATTGTGTAAGTTCAATTAAAAAATCTGCTTATAGCAATTTTGAAATAATTCTCGTAGATAATATTTCAAAAGATGATAGTCATAAAAAATGTAAAGAGGAATTTCCTACAATTAAATTAATTGAGAATAGTGAAAATTTAGGATATTGTGAAGGAAATAATGTAGGATTAAGAATAGCAAAGGGAGAATATGTTGTAGTTTTAAATCCAGACACTATTGTAGATA
>Ga0209035_10000941_pt1 | contig 11667 bp, 6 predicted proteins | sample MarorgKNORR_S2LV_6_FD_188220 | JGI IMG/M metagenome (GOLD analysis project Ga0209035, IMG submission 188220) | Marine microbial communities from the Southern Atlantic Ocean, analyzing organic carbon cycling - AAIW_A/KNORR_S2/LV (SPAdes) (version 2) | ecosystem: Environmental > Aquatic > Marine >...
TTTAAATAAACAGACCATAATTAACTAACGGTTATATTTGTGCGTGCATTTTTATGGCTTATTTTAAACTTAGGAGTATTTTAAAATGATTGATTTAAATAAATATTTATTCAGCGCTTTTGCAATTATCTCTCTTTCAGTACCTTTAGCCATAGCTCAAGATTCTGATTTAGATGTTGAAGAAGTTGTTGTAACCGGATCAAGGATTATTGATCCAAACGTTATTAGTTCTTCCCAAATTGCTGTAGTGGATGGGCAAGATATTATTGACGCTGGTATAACCAGAGTTGAGGATTTCTTAAACGATATGCCTCAAGTCTCACCAGGCCAATCTATTACTAATTCTAACGGATCTAATGGTACTGCTACAGTCAACCTTAGAAACATGGGTTGTGCTAGAACATTGGTTCTTTTAAATGGAAGAAGAATGGTTCCAGGTACTACTGGTGGTGGAAGTTGTGCGGATTTAAATACAATCCCAACATTACTTCTTAAGCGAGTTGAGGTCTTAACTGGTGGAGCATCTTCAGTTTACGGTTCTGATGCTGTTGCTGGTGTTGTTAACTTTGTATTAGATGATGAATTTGTAGGTTTTAAAGCTGCATACTCCCATGGCTTCTACAATCACGAAAACGATAATTCTAAATTACAAAAACTTCAACAAAGCTATGGCTATGCTAATGCACCGAGTGATGTGCAAACTGGCGATACTGGTAAATTCTCAATGGCATTTGGTGGTGACATCGATGATGGTAGGGGTCATGTATCCGCTTTCTTCGAGCATACAGACACTAAACCAATGCTTCAGGGTGAATTTGATATTAGTGCATGTGCATTAAGTGGTGGTACTGGAAGATGTGGTGGTTCATCTACTATTCCTCCAGGTCGATGGGCTGACTTCGGTGGCTATACAGGCGCTGGTTTCACTAACATTGACCCTTCAGTTACTCGTTTAGACCTTAAAGTTGAAGGAAATAACTTTGTTCCTAGAGCTGGACAAACATATAACTACAACCCAACAAACTTTTTCCAAAGACCTGACGATAGAATTAACATGGGATTCTTTGGTAAGTATGAAATTACTGATAATGCAGAAGTTTACTTAGATTTTACATCTATGAAGTCTGAATCAAATGCTCAGATCGCATATTCAGGTACATTTGGTAACATTACTCACCTACCTTGTTACAACGGATTGCTATCTGCTCAGCAATATAAAGTTGCATGTAGCGATTGGACAGGTATGGGAGGTTCTCATGCACCTAATTTCGCAACAGGAGCAGCAGCTCTTTCTTACATCAATGGTTTGGATGCAGCTGTAGCAGCTGGAACAATTGTTGATTACAGAGCTCCTTTGTATTCATTGAAAAGAAATGTTGAAGGTAACCCTAGACAAGGAATTCAAACATATAAGAGTTATAACACTACTTTAGGTTTGAGAGGAGACATCAATGATGACTGGTCATATGATATCTATTACCAAAATTCAGATGTTAACTACGCAAATGAATACAGAAATGACCTTTCTGTTATTGCAATTAACCGTGCGGTTAATGTTGTTAACGTTGCAGGAGTTCCAACTTGTGTTGCTAAACTCCAAGGCATCGATGCTAACTGTGTTCCTTACAATCTATTCCAAGGTGGTTTAGCTGGTGATGCAGGTATTCAAGGTGTTATAGATGGCGGCCAAACCGCTCAAGACTACCTTGCTAAGTCTACATTTATTAATGGTGATGGAAAGCAAAAAATTCTTTCTGGATACGTTACTGGTGATACAGGATTTACTGTACCAGGCGCTCCTAGTTCAGTTTCATTGGTAGTTGGTTTCGAAACTAAAGAATTCGCTGCTGATTTCAGACCTGATACTGCAACAAAAATGGGTGATAGATCTGGCTCAGGTGGAGCTACATTGCCTATCGGCGGTATGTATGATGTAGACGAATTCTACATGGAAGTAGGTATTCCGGTAACAAACGACCTCAGTATTGATGCTGGTTTCCGTTCAGCTGAATACTCTACAGGTTCAGAAACAGACTCTACTAAGATTGGTGCATATTGGACTATGAATGATAACGTTTCTTTAAGAGCGTCTTTCCAAACAGCCCAACGTCATGCAAGTATCTCTGAGCTATACTCAGCGGTAAGTGATGGTCTTGTTGATCTTGATAACGATCCTTGCTCAATTCAGCAAAATGGATCAGCAGCTACAGCCACACAGGCACAATGTGCAAAAACAGGCCTAGCAGCAAATCTTTATAATACCGACCTTAACTCACCTGCAGATCAGTACAACATCAAAGGTGGTGGAAACCCATTAGTTGCTCCTGAAGAATCAGAGTCAATCACTATTGGAGCTGTTATTACTCCAGAATCAGTTCCTGGTTTAACACTAACTATCGATTACTTTGATATTACTGTTGAAGATGGAATTGGTACTGTAAGTGCTAAAACTGCATTGGATAAATGTATTTCAACTGGAACAGCTCAATACTGTGGCTTAATCAATAGAATGCCTGGAACAGGTTCATTATGGTTATCTGGCGGATATATTTCGCAGCAGCTAACTAACATTGGTGAAGAATCAACAAGTGGTGTTGATGTAATCTTTGATTACGACATGGATACTGCTTATGGTCCACTTACTCTTGAAGGTGTAACAACAATGCTTGATACAGCAGACATCATTGAGATTCCTGGTTCAGCAGCTATTGAATGTGCTGGAAACTGGGGTGGTTCATGTGGAAAGAATCCATTGCCTGAAGTATCTGGTAAGTACAAAGCTACTCTTACAACCGAGTACGATATGGATCTATCACTCGGCTTAAGATACCTTGGTGAAACTACAGATCTTAATTCAAATAAAATTGATTTTGATGCAAGAACTTATGTAGATGTTTCTGCTAAATATGCAGCTACTGAAAATCTATTGGTAACATTTGGTATTAATAACTTATTTGATGATGAGCCTGGTTACACATCTGATGCTGGAACAGCACCAGGTAACGGTAACACTTTCCCGGGTTACTTTGATGCCTTTGGTCAATACATCTTCTTAAATGTGACACTTCAATACTAAGAAGTTACTAAGAATTACAAAAAGGGGTGCACTAGCATCCCTTTTTTTTGCAAGTCTTTTTACTTTAAAGTGAAATTAAATTTGACATTAGGTAACAAAATAGCCAAAATCTCTCGTTACTAACAAACTTTTAGGGAGTTTACATGTCGAATATAGTTAAATTTTCATTGGTAGCAGTCCTTTCGCTAGGTCTAATGCCCAATTCAACCTTTGCTCAAGAAGCAGCTGATGACGACGTCGAAGAAGTCATTATTACTGGTTCTAAGATCAAGCGATCTGTTTTTAATAGTTCAAAACCTTTAGAGATCATCTCTGATGCTGCTATTGAAAGAACTGGACTGAATAACATCGGCGATGTTCTTCAGAATATTTCATCATCTGATGGTACTGGTATACGTCCAGTTACTACAGCCACTAATGGTGGCGATGGTTCCAATGAGATCTCATTAAGAAACCTAGGTGCCGGAAGAACACTTGTTCTTATTGATGGCAGAAGGTGGGTTACTGACGCTTTCGGTAATGTTGACATGCAAACAATTCCTTCGTCTATAATTCAACGAGTTGAGATTCTTAAGGATGGAGCTTCATCTATTTACGGCTCAGATGCTGTGGCAGGTGTTATCAACATTATTACTAAAAAAGATTTTGATGGTTTTGAATTAAGAGCTTCCTCTGGTGAATACGACGCTGGTTATGGTGCTCAAAATCAAATCAGTATGACTTTTGGTAGTCAGTCTGAGAAATCAAGAAATATTTTTAATATCTCATTTGCAGACCAAGAAGCTATTTTTGCTGGTCAAATACCAAGAGCAAACCAACCATACTATGGTTGTAAGAATGTCCCGAATACAGGTACAGGAACACCTAATTCCCCTACCAATCTAGGACCTTCCCCAGCTCAGAACTCTGGTTATGGTAACTTTGCTCCTGCAACTAGTGGAATTTGTGGATCATCTTTTCCAGCATATGGAAGATACTTTTCACTTGGTACATACTTGCAGCCTGGTAAGTCAGGTGCTTCAGTTAGCGATTTTATCCCATGGTCAAATGCAGGAAGATATAACTATGCTCCTGTTAATCATGTTCAAAACCCTGTAGACAGATATGGAGTCTATGCTTCATCTGAATTTGATATTTCTGATGACTTAATGGCATATGTTCAATTCAATTATACAAAATCAAAGCGTGTCAATCAGTTAGCTCAGGTTCCTATGACTGCATACGGCGGAGCTGGCCCACAATGGCAACTTAACAATGGTAGATTTGCTACTGGCGGCGGTTATTTTAACGTAATGAATCAAGATACTTCATTTGGTTTCAGATCAATTGCTATTGGTCCTAGAATCTATGCTTATGATTATGATACATATGGAATTAGAGCTGGACTAGAAGGCAATTTAGATATCGGTGGAAACACTTATTTCTGGTCAGCTGGAATGCAGCTCAATGATGCTCAATATGACAGCAAGCTTTTTAACTTTGTTGATTTAAATCATTTAGGAAATGCTGTTGGTGATTCTTTTAGAGATCCAGTAACAAATGTTTTAACTTGTGGAACAGTAGCCAATCCTATTGCTGGTTGTACTCCATTTAATATCTTCGGTGGCCCTGATCTAGGTCTCGCTGCTGGAAGAATTTCAGCTGCTGAATATCAACAAATGGTTGATTATGTAGGATACGATGGTGTTGCTAATGCAGGATATGATAGCGATGACTTCTGGTTAGAAATTTCTGGACCATTATTTGAAATGCCTTATGGTACTGCTTTCTTCGCAGCTGGTTTCGAAAAACGTTCAGGTGGATATTATGACACTCCGGATGCGTTAGTTAGCTCTGGTGGTTCTTCAACCAATTATAGAGAGCCTACACGTGGTAAGACTTCTGTTGAAGAATTCTTTGTTGAAATTAATATGCCTCTTTTAAGTGGTGTTTTCATGGCTCAAGAGCTAGAAATGACTGTTTCAGCTAGAACCTCTGAATATACTTCAGGTGGTTTAGTTGGATCTACACCAACTACAAATAATCCTGGTGAGCCTTCTACAACTGAAATTGGAATCCGTTGGAGACCAATTGATGACGTATTGGTTCGAGTGACTATGGGCGAAACATTCAGAGCGCCTACAGTTGGAAATCTTTATCAGGGTGGTGGTGAATCTTTCCCTCAAGCAAACGACCCATGTAATACTGATCAGTTCTCTGGTCAAACTGCTGGAACCCAAGCTAATTGTTTAGCAGCTGGAGTTCCTGCTGGTGGTGCTGAGCAGCCAACTACTCAAATTAGAGCGTTTGTTGGTGGTAACCCTTACTTGCAGCCTGAAGAGGGTGAGAATGCAACTATTGGCGTAGTTTATACACCAAGCCAAATTGATAACTTAAGTGTTAGTGTTGATTTCTGGCAGATAGAACTTGAAAACATCTTTAGTTCAATTGGTGTTTCTACTGTTTTAAATCGTTGCTATGTTGCATCAGCGCAGCAAGATGATACTTTCTGTAACTTTGTTACAAGAACAGGTAGTGGTGGACTTCAGACTGTTAGAACTTCACAAGTTAACTCAGCTCAGAACAATGTGTCTGGTGTTGATTTAGTTGTTGCTTATTCATTTGATGTTGAGAACTATGGTTCATTCAGCACAGCATTTGACATGACGTATTACACTAAAGATGAATTTGCTCAATCTGCAACATCTACACCTTCTGAGTCTTTTGGTTGGTATGACGGTGGTGCTGACTTTAGATGGAGAGCTAATGCTTCAGTTCTCTGGGACTACAATGATTTTACAACATCTCTTAACTTTAGATTCTTAGATGACAATAAAGATGATTGTTGGATTTCATATTACTATGGCCTAGATGATGGTTGTTCTAATCCTGATGAAGACAGCAACTATGGTCCTGGTGGCTATAACTTAATGGAAGTTGAGTTCTACACTGACTTGCAAGTTGCATATCAGTACTCTGATGAAATCAGTATGTTTATTGGAGCTCGTAATATCTTCGGTGAAGAGCCTCCAGTTGCTTATGATTCATTTGCTCAAAACTTTGACTATGCTTGGGACATTCCAGGTGGAGCATTTGTTTATGGTGGATTTAAAATCTCACTATAATAGAGTTTAATCAAATAGAAAGGGCCGGTTTACCGGCCCTTTTTTTATATATAATAAGGCCATGAAAAATTCTTATATATACCTTCTTTTATTAGTTACTTTTGTTGGGTGCTCAAAGGCAATACCTCCCGTTGATTCTGCGCTTGACCAGCAGATACTCCATTTTGGAAATGGCAGCGAACCCCAAGGATTAGATCCACACGTAGTTACCGGTGTGCCGGAACATCATCTGCTAATTGCAATGTGCGAAGGGCTAACAATTTCAAATCCTAAGGGTGGAGAGAATCTAGCTGGTGTTGCTGAGACTTGGGACATAAGTGGTGATGGAATAACCTATACTTTCAACTTAAATAAAACTGCAAAATGGTCAAATGGAGATGCTCTTATTGCCGAAGATTTTGTGTGGTCATGGATGAGAATCTTAACTCCCTCTCTAGCATCTCAATACTCTGACATGCTTTACTATGTCGAAGGTGCTGAGAAATATTATTTTTCTAAAAGCCTTCCGCTTGAAGCCTTAGGATTACTCGAATATATCTTAGATGAGAAAAAGCTTTCTGATTATCACTCTACGGTTAATACATTCCTCACTAGGAATGATTTGGATGTAGAAGATGTAACTCTAAAAAGTGATATTGATCCCAAGCTCTTTTTTAGACTTTTAGACGACATTGAAGCAGCTAAATCTGCAATGATGACTCCAAAATTTGTAAAAAACTTTATTGAACCAAAGGCTTCCATGCTTAAAATTATTGATGATTGGGGCTTTACTAGTATAACCCCAGCATTTAATTTTGATGAGGTGGGTGTAAAGGCAAAAGATAAGCATACTTTAATAGTTACCCTAAGAAGCCCAACACCTTTTTTCATCTCCCTTCTTAGTCACTACAGCACCTATCCTGTTCATAAAAATACAGTACTAAAGCATGGAACAATGGATGATAGAAGAGGATTATGGACCCGTCCTGGTAACTTTGTTTGCAATGGCCCAATGAATCTAAAATCATGGGAGCTTAACAAGCAAATTGTTGTAGAAAAAAATCCATTATATTGGGACGCTGATAGAGTTCGTTTAAATGAAATTAGATATTACCCTGTTTCCGATGAATCTACGGAAGATAGGATGTTTAGAGCAGGACAGTTACATGTGACCAATGTTGTTCCTCTAGAAAAGTGCCCAGTTTATATCGAAAACAAGAACCCTGATCTAAGAATTGAGCCATACATGGGAACATATTTTTATCGAGTTAATACAAATCATCCTGCGCTTAAAGATAAACGGGTAAGGCTGGCACTTGCTTATGCATTAAACCGAAAACAGATAGTTGAAAAGGTATCAAAATGTGGTCAAGAAGCAGCTTACTCATTCACACCTCCTGGAATTGCTGGCTATAATCCTGATACTTCTATTCCCTTTGACCCAGAGCTTGCTAAATCTTTATTAGCTGAAGCAGGTTATAAAGAGGCTGGTACATTTCCTGTTCTTGAAATTCTTTTTAATACACAAGAAGGGCACAGAAAAATAGCTTTAGCTGTTCAACAGATGTGGCAACAGAATTTAGGTATTGAAGTTCGACTTGTTAATCAAGATTGGAAAGTTTATCTGGCTCGTGAGATGACTGGAGATTTTCAAATTTCTCGAGCGGGCTGGATTGGAGATTACGAAGATCCTAATACATTTTTAGATACCCTTCGTCCCAATAGAGGCAACAACAAGACTGGGTGGGAGAACGAAGAATACGATAGCTTAATTGACACTGCAAACTCAACCTATGATCAAGCTTTAAGATATGAATATTTAAATCAAGCAGAAAAATTGTTAATTAGTGAGATGCCAATTATTCCCATTTACACCTATGTAAAAGCCTATCAAATCTCCAGTGATGTTAAAGGCTGGTACCCTAATATCATTGATACGCATCACCCTAAGTATATTTACCTAGAAAGATAAAAATTTAAATGCTGCAAGTTATCCTCAAAAGAATCGCCATTGCTATCCCTGTAATTTTGGTTGTAGCTTCAATAACATTCTTTTTAATTAGAATGGCGCCAGGCGGACCATTTGATGCAGAGAAAGTGGTGCCTCCACAGGTTATGAAAAATCTCAATGCAGTATATAACTTAGATGCCCCTTTGCTAGTGCAATACAAGGATTATATGTTCAATCTTGTCCAGGGAGACTTTGGCCCATCGTTTAGATTTCCTGGTAGATCTGTCACTGAGATGATTTTTACTAGTTTGCCGGTAACTTTAGAGTTAGCACTTTACGCCATTCTTATTGCAATGGTGATTGGAGGATTTGCAGGCGTTATAGCAGCTGTTAACAGAAATACTGCTCTCGATTACATACCCATGACTATCGCCATGATAGGTATCTGCATGCCTACATTTCTTCTAGGGCCTCTGTTGGTTCTAATTTTTGGTATTCATTTAGAATTATTACCTGTTTCAGGTTGGGGTTCTCTGGCAGGAGATAAGATATTGCCCTCTATTACACTTGGGGCAGCATATGCTGCATATATTGCTCGTCTTGGCAGAGGGGGGATGCTAGAGACCCTTGGACAAGATTATATTAGGACTGCGAGAGCAAAAGGCCTTCCGGAATACAAAGTTATTATTCGGCATGCGTTACAAGGTGGTTTGGTTCCAGTGGTGTCATTTTTAGGTCCTGCTATTGCTGGTTTAATTGCCGGGTCATTTGTGGTGGAAACTATTTTTCAAATACCAGGTCTTGGAAGATTTTATGTTGAGGCTGCATTTAATCGTGATTACACAATGATTTTAGGTACAACTATTTTCTTTTCAACATTAATTATCTTGTTTAACTTACTTTCAGACATTGCTGTTTTGTTAATGAACCCAAGGGCTAGGAGTGAGGCATGAATCAGCAAAGCTCATTGTGGCAAGATGCCTGGAGAAGGCTTCTCGCAAATAAAGCTGCGGTTGCCGGCGGATCCATTCTTTGCCTGTTTATTACCCTTGCCATTTTTGCTCCTTGGATTGCACCTCATTCTTATTCTTATCAAAACCTTGATCTAGGTCCACAGCCCCCCTCTTTAGATTTCTTATTAGGGACTGACGTGTTAGGCAGAGATTTATTTAGCAGAATTTTATATGGAGCTAGAGTTTCGTTGATGGTTGGATTTGTTGCCACGGCTGTTGCACTAGTTATAGGAGTTAGCTGGGGAATGATTGCAGGTTATTTCGGCGGAAGAGTAGACTCTATTATGATGAGAATCGTTGATGTCTTATATGGACTTCCTTTTATTATTTTTATTATTTTATTAATGGTAATTTTTGGTAGAAACATATGGCTCTTATTTGGAGCAATAGGTGCAGTTGAATGGCTGACTATGGCTCGAATTGTTCGAGGTCAAGTATTGACCATAAAAACTCAAGAGTATGTTCTAGCTGCGCAAGCAATGGGAGTGTCCAACTTCCAAATGTTTAGAAAACATATTTTTCCTAATATTCTTGGCCCAATAGCTGTCTATGCTACTTTAACCATTCCACAAGTAATGTTACTAGAAGCTTTTCTTAGTTTTTTAGGACTAGGCATTCAACCCCCCATGAGTAGCTGGGGAACTTTGATTCAGTCTGGGGTAAAGTCAATGGAAGAATATTCATGGTTGCTAATATATCCAGGTTTAACTTTTACAATCACGCTATTTGCACTTAACTTCTTTGGAGATGGTTTAAGGGATGCCTTGGATCCTAAAATTTCCTCAGACTAGAAAGCCCGAATAATTATTTTTAATACCTGGCCAGGTTTTATCTCATTATCAATAATTGAATTAAGCTGAATAATATCTTCTATTTCAATATTAAAAATATCAGCAATCCTATAGAGGCTGTCGCCTTGTTTCACACTATATAAAATAGTTCTTTTTTTTGAATTTATTGTGCGGTAAATATTTTTATTGCCAATATTTAACTCTTTTCCAATTCTCAAAGTTGAGCCTATTGTTAGTCCGTTGCTTTTGGCTATTTCGGCTGGAGTAAGAGCATATTTTCGTCCTATGCTCCAGAGAGTATCTCCTTCGCTCACAATATGAGCTTGATAAGGGATAAATGTTTGATTTTGAGAATTGCTCAACGGTATAAGAAGGTCTTGATTTAAATTAAGCAAGTCAGACTGCAGGTAATTTACTTTTTTTAAGGCTGAGACTTCTGTATCGTATATAGCCGCAATCTTCCATAGGCTATCTCCCTTTGAAACCTTATGAGTAACCCAGTTAATTTGATTGGCTTGTGCAAATTCATTCTTTTTTAAATTCAACGGCTCAACTAATTCTATTGGAATATTAAAGATTGTTGTTTTGCCTGGAGGTGATGCCCATTTTGTATAGCCTGCATTGAGCTTATAAATAAATTCTGGTTTTAATTTCGCAAATTCACTGAATGCAAATATTTCTATTTGTCCATCTAAGGTAATTTGACCTAAAACGGACCGATTTGGAAATGCAGGTAATTGTATATTGTACTTCTCTGCATTAAGGATAAGCTCCGCAATAGCTCTAAACTTTGGAACATATTCCTTGGTCTGCTTAGGGAGCTTTAAGTCTCTATAGTCAGTAGATTTGCCCATTCTTCGATTTAACTTAATTTGTTTTTCTAGAAGAGTAGGACCACCATTGTATGCAGACAATGTGTAAGTAATATTCTTATTAAATCTATTATGTAAATAGGCCAAGTACCTTACTGCAGCTTGAGTCGAAATTAAAGGATCATGCCTTTGCTCAAACCACCAGGTATCCTCAAGGCCATATATCCTTGCAGTTGCAGGCATAAACTGCCAAAGTCCCATAGCCCCTGATGAGGAGATAGAGAATGGATCATAATTACTTTCAATGTATGGTAATAGCGCAAGCTCAGCAGGTAGACCATAGCGCTCAAGCTCTTCCAGAACAAAGTAAATGAAATACTGACCCTTAAGTATTAACTTATCAAACTGCGCTGGGTTTTCTAAATATTTATTGATATATTTCAGAGTTTCTGTATCCAGCTGTTGATTTTGAATAGAAGAGTTTTTAGCAAGCCTTTCCCATACATCTTGATACGGTATCTCCTCTTGAGCTACTGGGATTGGCTCTGGTTCAGTATATTTATCAGCAGGTATTATTATGTTCGCAATCTGACAGCTAGATAGGGTTGCAATAGCAACTATTAAAAAGAATCTTTCCATTCTCTTAAGTATGAAAAGATTTTAGCATCACTGGCAGTTTTTGAATTTTGCATTTTCTGTGAAATAGATTTACGCAAATCATTCTCTGCACATCTCATAAAAGGATTTATTTTATGCTCTATCTCTAACGTGCTTGGAATAGTTGGTAGACCATCCTCAATCTTTTGTTTGCATATTTGAATATATTCAGAGATGTGATGATTAGTTGGTTCTACCTGACTTGCAAAGTTAAGGTTGGCAAGGGTATATTCATGGGCGCAATAAACTAAAGTATTGGTTGGTAGCACTTGGAGTTTTTCGAG
>Ga0209035_10000942_pt1 | contig 11667 bp, 9 predicted proteins | sample MarorgKNORR_S2LV_6_FD_188220 | JGI IMG/M metagenome (GOLD analysis project Ga0209035, IMG submission 188220) | Marine microbial communities from the Southern Atlantic Ocean, analyzing organic carbon cycling - AAIW_A/KNORR_S2/LV (SPAdes) (version 2) | ecosystem: Environmental > Aquatic > Marine >...
GAGCCGTATTAGATCGGCTTTTTTTATTGACGCTGGAAATGTTTTCTCGTCGCATTGTAGTGATAGACAGCGGCTACAGCAGGGTTGTTCGAATTTCGATGTTGGAGAATTGCGTTATGCGGCCGGTGTCAGCGTAACTTATTTGTCGCCATTTGGTCCGCTGACATTTTACATAGCGGCGCCGTTTGGTGGGGAAAATGACGACACCAAGACCTTTGATTTTACTGTTGGTCAAGGATTTTAGGTTAGTGATTGGAAATTGTTGTGATTAATTAATCTGCTCAGTAATGAGGATTGGTTGAAAATTTATTAAAGATTGAGTTAAAACTGCTGAATAATATCTTCTGGCGGTTGAAGTATAAATTGGAGAATAAACGTGAAAAATATTAAAGGTCTTATAGCTTGTCTTTGCCTAGCAGTTGTCTCTCAGGGCGCGTTTGCACAAGGTACTAAAATTGGTGTGTTGAATGCGCTACAAGCATTATTCAATTCAGAGCCAGCCAAAATTGCTCAAGAAGAGATACGCCAAGAGTTCATCATCGATGAAGAAAGAGCGTTAGAGCTCACTACATCGCTTACTGAGCTGCAAGAGGAATATCAGCAAAATGAAGCGGTAATGACGGAAGCTGAAATTACCCGTATGAATTCTAATGCTCAGGATTTACAAGTTCAGTTGCAATTGATTCAGGAAAGAGTACAAACTGCTCTGCAAGAAAAAAATCAAGAATTTTTAGCCAGCATGCAAGAAGAGCTTGCCGCGGCGGTAACCGATGTGGTTGCTGAAGGAGGGTACGACTTAATATTAAATGTCGATAGTGCTCCCTACTTCGCGCCGGTATTGGATATAACAGCTAAGGTCACTGCTAAGCTTAACGAAAGTTCTCAGAGCGAGTAATAAGCGTTACGTTTATACGTATAAGCGCCAGGTAACACATGAAAAGCTATACACTTGGCGAAATTGCTAAACTATTAGATGTGCGACTGATAGGCGATGACCAAGTAGTGATAAATGGGCTTGGCACACTCCGGGATGCCGCCCCACAGCAGCTCAGCTTCTTGAGCAATCCAGCCTATATTGATCAACTTTCATCCTGTAAAGCATCAGCTGTGATAATTTCTGAAAACTTTTCGGATATATGCCCTACAAATAAACTTGTTTCTTCAGCTCCCTACGTCAGTTTTGCTAAAGCTAGCGCGTTATTTGACCGTGCACCCCCTCCTATTTCTGGCATTCACCCCACTGCTATAGTTGACGATTCGGCGCAACTCGCGCAAGGCGTTTCAGTTGCTGCCAATTCGGTAATCGGTGCCGATGTATGCATAGGTGAGAATTCGGAAATCGGAGTTGGAGTAACCATTGGAGCGGGTTCTGCTATAGGGAAAAATTGTAAACTGTACAGCAGCGTCACCCTTTATCATAAGGTCTCATTGGGCTCCAATGTTATAATCCATAGTGGATCCATTATTGGAGCAGATGGTTTTGGATTTGCTTTCGATGGTGAAAAATCAATAAAAATTCACCAGCTTGGATCTGTCAGAATATTCGACAATGTAGAGATCGGCGCTGGCACGACTATCGATCGTGGAGCAATTGAAGATACTGTGATCGGCCTAGGTGTGAAAATTGATAATCAGGTACAAATCGGCCACAACTGCATTATAGGTGACCATACTATTATTTGCGGTTGTACCGCAATTGCTGGTAGCGTGAAGATAGGAAGATACTGCGTTATGGGCGGAGCTTCAGGAGCTGTAGGGCATATAAGCATTGCTGATAAGGTGCAGGTTAGCGCTATGTCTTTAGTTAGTAGTTCCATTACAGAGGCGGGTATGTACTCATCAGGAACAGGCCATATGAAGACTTCGATCTGGAAAAGATTGATTGTTCGATTTCAGCAACTAGACAGTATCGCAAAGAGACTAAAAGAATTAGAGAAGCCTACCGATAAGGAATAGCATTGGTTTTAGACTTGCTAGAGGGCACATTAGAGATACCTTATGTTGATGAATGTTGAAGATATAAAAGAGTACTTACCTCAGCGCTATCCATTTTTACTGGTAGATCGTGTAGTGGAAATGGAGCTTGGCAAATCTATTGTTGCTTATAAGAATGTGACTGTTAATGAGCCGTTTTTTATTGGTCACTTTCCTGGCCAACCGATAATGCCTGGCGTGTTAATTATAGAAGCCTTAGCTCAAGCAGCGGGGGTGCTCGGGTTTAAGAGCCAAGAGAAGAAGCCAAAAGATGGCTACTTGTATTATTTTGTTGGTGCTGACAATGTCAGGTTGAGACGACCTGTTGTCCCCGGTGACCAGCTAATGCTTGAGGCTTCGATCATTACTAATCGTCGCGGTATCTACAAATTTGCTGCTAAGGCGACTGTTGGTGGTGAGCTCGTGGGAGACGCGACCATTATGTGTGCTGAGAGGCAGGTGGAATTAGAGCAATCCAATGATTGACGAAACTTCGAAAATTGACCCTAAGGCAGATATTGCCAGTGATGCAGTGATTGGGCCCTGGTGTGTAATCGGACCCAACGTGTCTATCGGTTCTGGAACTGTCATTGAATCAAGCGTGATAATTCGGTCGAATACTAAAATCGGCAGTAATAACCGCATCTTTCAGTTCAGTTCGGTGGGAGAAGACCCGGCAGATAAGAAATTCACAGGCGAAGAAACGTGGTTAGAGATTGGCGATAATAATATTTTTCGTGAAGGTGTTACGCTGCACCGAGGTACTGGCGCAGGTGGATGCCTCACTAAGATAGGTAGTGATAATTTAATGATGCCCTATGTGCATGTCGCCCACGACTGCATAGTAGGTGACAATACAGTATTTGCTAACAATGTGGCTATCTCTGGCCATGTAGTGGTTGGTGATTGGGTTATTCTCGGTGGTTATGCTGGCGTAAATCAGTTTCTGAAAATTGGGGATCACGCCATGATCGGGGCAATGTCTCATATCACTAATGATATTCCTGCTTATGTAATTGTTAGTGGCAGGCCAGCTTCAGTTCGGAGCATAAATGCCATTGGATTGGAACGGCGAGGTTTCGATAAGGAAACGGTTGCAGATATACGTGAAGCATTTAAGATTATCTATAAACGAAACTACAGTCTGCAAGAAGCAATTGATCAGCTCAAAGCGATGAGCGAGAATTGCAAGGCTCTGGAGATTTTAATCGTATCATTAGAATCTTCAGAGAAGGGCATTCACCGATAGTTTAGTTATTTCGTTTTGCTATGAGCGGGTTTGGTAAGATCCACTATTCCTCTGTTCTTTTAACTTTCACGAGTCTTCTAAATAGGCTGATTTAGAACTATAGGATTCCAAATTCTTTACCAATTAGAACATATCACTCTATGATAGAGCCTATTCGGTTTGGCATTGTTGCTGGTGAAAAATCTGGAGATATTCTTGGTGCGGGCTTAATTGGGGCCCTTAAAGAGTTATACCCTCAGGCAGAATTTATAGGTATTGGCGGGCCCGCTATGCTGGCGGCTGGTTGTCGTTCACTGGCCGCGATGGACAGGCTATCAGTGATGGGCTTTGTTGAACCATTGGGGCGCCTACCTGAGTTGCTTTCAATCAAGAATAATCTGGTTTCAGAATTTACTAAAAATCCGCCAGATATCTTCATAGGGATTGATTCCCCAGGTTTCAATACTCGCTTAGAGCTCGCGTTGCGATTACTTGGTATAAAGATTGTTCACTATGTGAGCCCAAGTGTTTGGGCATATCATGAAAGTCGAATCCACAAGATTAAAAAAGCTGTGGATTTAATGCTAACGCTATTTCCATTTGAGACTGCAATCTATGAACAACACGAGATTCCAGTCGCCTGTGTAGGGCATCCCCTGGCCGACACTATCGGCTTTGAAGATAACCAAATGACAGCAAGAACGCTGCTCAATTTTTCTGCAGAAGATCAATTGGTGGCTTTGATGCCTGGGAGTCGGTCGGGGGAAATCAAACGGCTGGCGCCAGCTTTTATTTCAGCGGCGCTAGAATCATTGCAGGATATGCCTAAATTGAAGTTTGTGATTCCGTGCAGCGGCCCGGAGGCAAGAATGCAGATTCAAGAAATAATGGAGCGACTCAGAATAAGCCTACCGGAACAGTTTTCTCTGGTTGATGATTCCCATTTGGCGATAAGCGCATCAAATTTAGTGATGCTTGCTTCTGGTACAGCAACTTTAGAGGCCATGCTGCTGCGGCGTCCGATGATTGTAAGTTATAAAGTTGCAAGTTTAACCTACATGATTGCATCAAGGATTCTTAAGATTTCCAAATTCGCATTACCGAATCTTCTTGCTAATAAGGTGCTGGTTCCTGAATTTATACAAGGCGATGTAAAGGTGGCTTTGCTCCGTGAGCAGATTGTTAAATTCATGGGAGGAGATTTTGATAAATTCCGTCTGTTAGATGAATTTGATCGACTACACAAAGAATTGCGTAAAGATGCCTCTAGGCGCGCTGCAAACGAAATTCAAAAGTTAATTTAAACCAAGCAATCGTAATTAGGGTTAGGATGAAAAACAACTTCGGCAATTATAACTCCGAGGATACGGCAAGGGTTATTGCCGGAACTGACGAAGTGGGTAGAGGGCCTTTAGCTGGTAATGTGGTGGCGGCTGCGGTAATACTTAACCCACTTATGACAATAGATGGGTTGGCTGATTCGAAGAAACTTTCTCCTAATCAGCGGCTGAAATGCTTTGAGCTAATTATCGTAAACGCTCAAGCTTTTTCTGTGGCCAGTGCAACTGTTGATGAGATTGATGAGATTAATATTTTGCAGGCTAGTTTGCTGGCTATGCATCGTGCAGTTCAGCGATTACACATCCAGCCTGATTTTGTTTATGTTGATGGTAATCATTGCCCTGAATGGAGCTATGATTGCCAGGCTGTGGTGCAAGGAGATTCCCTAGTGCCGGCAATAGCAGCGGCGTCAATACTTGCTAAGGTTACCCGGGACCAGGAAATGGAAAGACTTGCTGAGTTATATCCTCTTTACGGTTTTGCTCAGCACAAAGGTTATCCGACCCCGGCTCATCTCAATGCTTTAGACATTCACGGCCCTTGTGCGATTCATCGGCGCTCATTCGCCCCGGTAGCTCGTCTTCTGGATTCTGATGTTGTCCGATCAAGCACTGATTAGAAAAAATTTGATCGAAGCGAATGCTTAGATTAAAAATTAAAATTCTGGACATCAGTGCCATGGTTTCGTGTCGAAACGATTCCTGAAAGGGGGTATATTGTTACTCTATTATTCATCCAGTTTAAACGACTTGTATGCCCGAAATTTCTTCTTCAATAACCCCTTCACAAGCTTTCTCTAAAGCCGGGCCTCAAACATTGGCACAAGCGTCTTCGCAGCTCAGTTCAGACCAATCTCTGCAGCCAAGCCTCGTTGAGCCGTTCATTCATTTGCGGCTACATTCTGAGTTTTCTATAAGTGATGGGCTGATTGCTATCAAACCACTTATCACTCGAATGGTGGAGTTAGAGATGCCGGCGGTCGCAGTAACGGACATGGCCAATCTGTTCGCCCTAATTAAATACTACAGCAAGGCATTGAAGGCTGGAATAAAACCAATCTGTGGTTGCGATGTGCTAATTGCTGATGAAAGTCAAAATACTCAGACTCGATTAGTTTTGCTGGTTAAAAATGACACAGGGTATTTAAACTTAACCCAGCTAATCTCTGACCTTTACACGAAGAACACTTCTAGCGGCGTGCCGGTTATTAGCAAAACTAAGCTTGCGCAGCATGCCGAAGGCTTAATCGCGCTATCGGGTGCTCAAGAAAGTGATATTGGCGAAGCGCTACTGCAGGGAGATATGGAGTTAGCTCATGAATTGTTGAATCAGTGGCGAAAAATGTTTCCTGAGAGCTTTTATCTCGAACTACAACGTGTCGGTAAAAACGGTGAGGAAGAATATATCGAGCTGGCGCTGGCAATGTCTTTGAGGACGGGGTGCCCGGTTGTGGCTACCAACGATGTCCGCTTTATCTCCAGAGATGACTTCGAAGCCCATGAAGTTAGAGTATGTATTAATGACCGGCGCACTTTGGGGGATTCTAGGCGACCTCGTAACTACACTGAAGAACAATATCTGAAAACTGGCGATGAAATGGCGCAGCTTTTTGCCGATGTCCCCGAGGCTATGCAGAATGCCTTTGAAATCGTCAAGCGTTGTAATCTGACTTTAAATCTCGGTACTCCTTGTTTGCCGAACTACCCTATACCGGATGGCTATAAGATCGATCAATATTTAACCAAGCTTAGTACAGAAGGCTTGGGGAAAAGGCTGCTAACTATTTTTGGAAAAGACTGTAAGTCGGGAGAACAAAATGAAACCCGTTATCAGGAGCTCATAAACCCTTATCACGAACGGCTACATTTGGAATTACAGGTGATAAATCAAATGGGTTTCGCTGGCTATTTTCTGATTGTGATGGAATTTATTCAATGGGCGAAAGACTCAGGCATTCCTGTGGGACCTGGCCGAGGGTCAGGAGCCGGCTCGATTGTTGCCTATTCATTAGGGATTACCGATTTAGATCCCCTTAAATACGACCTGCTTTTCGAGCGCTTCCTTAATCCGGAGCGGGTATCGATGCCAGACTTCGATGTGGATTTCTGCATGGAGGGACGCGATGCAGTTATTCAGCATGTAGCGGAACTCTATGGCAAAGATGCTGTGTCCCAAATTATTACATTCGGTACCATGGCGGCAAAGGCTGTTGTTCGTGATGTTGCGCGGGTGCAGGGAAAACCCTATTCGTTAGCGGATAAGCTTTCAAAACTTATTCCCTTTGAACCAGGAATAACCTTAAAGAAAGCATTTGAAGTTGAGCCTCAGCTCGGTCAATTTGTCGATGCAGACGAAGATGCTCAAGAGATCATAGAGATGGCCTACAAGCTGGAAGGCATCACCAGAAATGTTGGTAAGCATGCCGGGGGTGTAGTTATTGCGCCGACGAAGCTGACAGATTTTACGCCCCTTTATTGTGTTGAGGCTGGTCAAGGTTTGGTCACCCAATTTGACAAAAATGATGTTGAGACTGCCGGCCTAGTAAAGTTTGATTTTCTTGGCCTTAGAACGCTGACCATTATTGATTGGGCAGTTAAAATGATTAATTCCCAGGCACGTAACTGTGACGGTTCGAGTTACGAAGGAGAGACTCTAGAGCAAAAAGTCAGCATTGATAAATTACCATTAGACGATGAGCTAGTTTACCGGCTGTTACAAAAAGGTGAAACCACGGCGGTTTTCCAGCTGGAATCCCGTGGTATGAAAGACCTAATTAAGCGTCAAGTGCCCAATTCTTTTGAGGACATTATTGCACTGGTAGCCTTATTCAGGCCTGGTCCGTTGCAGTCAGGGATGGTCGATGACTTCATTGATCGGAAACATGGTCGTACCAGTGTGGTTTATCCGCATCCTGAGCTAGAGCCAGTGTTATCCAATACTTACGGTGTCATTCTCTACCAGGAACAGGTAATGCAGATCGCCCAGGTTCTTGCTAATTACACTCTGGGCGGCGCAGACATTCTGCGAAAAGCTATGGGCAAGAAAGATCCTAATGAAATGGCAAAACAGCGAGTGACATTTACTGATGGCGCGAAAGCTAGGGGAATCGATGAGGAGTTGGCCGAGTCCATCTTTGGCCTAATGGAAAAATTTGCTGGCTATGGCTTTAACAAATCTCACTCCGCTGCCTATGCTATGGTTTCTTATCAAACAGCGTGGCTAAAAACACACTACCCTGCATATTTTATGGCTGCAGTGCTCTCTGCGGATATGCAGAACACAGACAAGATCGTAACACTCATCGATGAGTGTAGATCCATGGGTCTAACTATCGTGCCTCCTGATGTAAACATCGGGCAGTTCAATTTCACAGTAAACGATGCCAGCGAAATCGTTTACGGATTGGGCGCAATAAAGGGCTTGGGCGAAGGGCCAGTTGACGGCTTGCTCGCTGCCAGAAAAGATGGGCCATTTACATCGTTGTTGGAATTGTGTGAGCGAATTGATCCACAAAACGTCAATAGGCGAACTTTGCAGGCGCTAATAAAATCTGGTGCACTCGACCATTTTGTAGAAGGAGATATTGATAATTCGAGAGCCTTATTGTCAGTCATGCTGCGATCTGCGATGCAGGCTGCAGAGCAAAGCAGTCGGAATACTGCTAGTGGGGTTGAAGATCTGTTCGGTGACATAGCGCCAGCGGAACCGACTCATTTTTCTGATGCCAGTTCGAGTTTCAAATACCGGCCATGGCCTGAACAACAAAGATTGTTGGCAGAAAAAGAAACTCTTGGTTTATATTTGTCTGGCCACCCGATTGACGAATTTCTTCCCGAGTTAGCGCACATTACCAAAGATAGAATCGCGAGATTGCGACCAGAGCGTCGGACGCAATTGGTGGCGGGTCTACTCCATGGAATACGTGCTATGAAGAATAAGGCTGGAGATACAATTGCCTTTCTGACTTTAGATGATCGTAGTGGTCGATTTGAGGTATCAGTATTTGCGAAAGAATATGAAAAATTTAGAGATATACTACAAAAAGATGTGATTCTTATAGTCGAATGCACTGTCAGTGTGGATGACAACAGCGGGGGAATGCGAGGTCGGGCTAAGTACGTTTTAACATTGGCGCAAGCGCGTAAGAAGTATGCAAATCGTCTCGCTTTGAATCTTAAATCCGATTCATTAGGCGGTGATTTTTGTGAGCATTTGGCGACTATCCTCGCTCCTTATAGAAAGATAAATGAGACACTAGCAATTCCTCTTAGCGCATTCCCCGGCCCACTTTCCAGCTCAGTTCCTGCTTCCATCCCTGACTCTAAAGAGATTAGTTCGATGCACAAACGGCATAATGCGGCAGAAGAGCCTGCTGACAAATTTGTGGATGGCTGCCAAGTGGTCGTGAACCTCCAACGCCAGACTTCAAAGGGGTGTATAATGTTTGGTCGAGATTGGCTGATTTCACCTACTGATGATCTTATCCAAAAATTAAGGTCGGAGTATGGTAAAGATAAAGTTGTGTTGGCCTACAAAAAGCCTAGTTCCTTGAACTAGTCATAGATTGATTTTACGCAAAACGTTAAGAACTTTAAGAATACTATGGATCCAAATTATCTTGAATTTGAACAACCAATCGCTGAGCTCGAGGCAAAGATTAGCGAATTAAGACTCGTTGGGACTGACAACGAGATTAATATCAGCGATGAGATTAAAAATTTAAAAGACAAGAGCGTAAAGCTCACACAGAAAATTTACACTAACCTATCCTCCTGGCAAATTTCTCAGGTAGCAAGGCATCCTTTACGCCCTTACACTCTTGACTACATTGAGCATATTTTCACTGATTTTGATGAGCTTCATGGTGATCGTTTATTTGCCGATGATCTCGCGATTATAGGTGGCGTTGCAAAAATAGACGATCGTCCGGTAGTGGTCATTGGGCATCAAAAAGGTAGGGGCACTAAAGAGAAGGTTCGGCATAATTTTGGTATGCCGAGACCTGAAGGCTATAGAAAGGCTCGACGATTGGTAAATCTAGCAGAGCGGTATCGCCTGCCGGTATTAACTTTTATTGATACACCTGGCGCCTATCCTGGAATGGATGCCGAAGAGCGTGGTATTAATGAAGCTATTGCTGAAAATATGGCAATGATGTCACGTATTCGAACACCGGTAATAGCAACTGTGACCGGTGAAGCAAATTCCGGTGGTGCTATTGCAATTGGAGTGTCTGATCAATTAAATATGTTGCAGTACTCTACTTACACCGTCATAACACCAGAAGGTTGCGCAACGATTTTGTGGAAATCCTCAGAGTACGCGTCCGCCGCTGCCGAGGCGATGGGAGTAACTTCGGTTCGATTAGAGGAATTAGGTATTGTTGATAAAACCATTCCTGAGCCCCTCGGAGGAGCGCATCGAGATGTGGCAGCTGCGGCGGCTAATATTAAACTTGCCCTTCTGGACCAGCTTGATCGACTAGAAGCAATGGACCTCGATGAGTTGGTAGTGCGCCGTTACGACCGATTGATGAGTTACGGAATAAGTTCTTAGTAAGATGCAATGCGTCTAAAATCTAATTTCAGATTTGCTGTCAAGGCCGTGTTACTCTTTTTTTCTCCTGCTTTCATTTCTAGCGCTGACCACCTATGCTTTCAGCCATGAATTTTGATTTGGATAGTCTAGCAAGGATTCTTGAGAAGATGCCTTTATCGCGCTCTGTCATGGTGGGGCTCAGTGGAGGTATGGATTCAATAGTTTTGCTTCATGCACTGCATCAATTGCAGACTAAGGAGAGGTTAGTATTCTCTTTACGTGCTTTGCATGTAAATCATGGCTTGCAGTCCCATGCCAATAATTGGGCTGATCATTGCATGATGGTTTGCTCCCAGTTAGAAATTCCACTACAGATCGAAAACGTACACATACAGACAAGTGTCAGCGCTAGGTCTGGTAAAATTACTCACAAAAAGAACTTGGATAAGATCCCTAACCTCGAGAATGCAGCGAGAGAGGCTCGGTACGCGGCCTTTGAAGTCAACCTCACTGAAGGTGAAGTATTGTTATTGGCTCATCATCGTGACGATCAGGTAGAGACGCTTCTATTTAGACTTATGCGAGGGGCTGGCACCAAGGGGCTGAGCGCAATGCCCAGAGTAAGAAAGCTTGGAAAAGGATTTTTATTTAGGCCACTACTCGATTTTGATTGGAGTAAATTGCAGAATTGGGCCAAGTTAAACAAGTTGCAGTGGATCGATGATAAATCAAATGAGGATACTAGCTTTCATCGAAACTTCATTCGTCACGAACTTCTCCCTATAGTCGAAAAGCGTTGGCCGAATTATCGTGACAGTTGGAGTAAGACGATCGAGTTGTCCGTTGAAGCGGAGCTAATGTTACAAGAATTGGCTCAACAGGATTTTAAGACCGTTGAGAGCGATCAGCCAACAGAAATCTTGTTGGAGCCTTTGCAAAGTTTATCTAAGCCTAGGCAGCGAAACTTGCTACGCTACTGGTTGAAGCAACTAGAGCTACCAGACCTGGGTTGGAATAAATTACAACAGCTCTGTAATGAAGTAGTCGCGGGCGCAGCGAATGGTGGATCAATTGTAGTCGGAGAGGGCTATGAGCTTCTGTGTTATAAATCCTGTCTCTATGTATTAAGAAGTGTTTCTACTTTTTCTTGTCATAGGGCGTACGCTTGGAATATGAATAACACGGCGGTGCTGGATCTTGACGAAAATGGCAGCTTGCAAATTGCTAATGTGGTGGGTAAGGGGTTAAAACTTTCAGTAAAGCGAGGCCTTAACGTTCGTTATCGAAGCGGAGGCGAGTCTTGCAAGCTGGTAGGCAGACCAACCAAGGCGGTAAAAAAATTAATGCAGGAACATAATGTAGAGCCCTGGTTTAGAGATCGTTTTCCACTACTCTATTTCGGCGAGGAGCTTGTGTGTATTCCAGCAATCGGCGTCGCAGAATCGTATGCGGCCCTATCTGGCGAACAGGGAGTTTTGGTGGAATGGCTGCGGCCCGACTTAAATCCTGCCGTAAAACCTTAATTGATTACCATTTTATTTTCTCCTTGTGGCCTTTAATTGCCCTCTGAAAGATAAATCAGATTG
>Ga0209035_10000943_pt1 | contig 11666 bp, 9 predicted proteins | sample MarorgKNORR_S2LV_6_FD_188220 | JGI IMG/M metagenome (GOLD analysis project Ga0209035, IMG submission 188220) | Marine microbial communities from the Southern Atlantic Ocean, analyzing organic carbon cycling - AAIW_A/KNORR_S2/LV (SPAdes) (version 2) | ecosystem: Environmental > Aquatic > Marine >...
AACAAAGATAGGTTGAGATCATTGCTTTTGGAACTAAGCCAATAATACCCATTGAACCTAACACAACGACAATCATCGGAGCAATTGCCAGAATTGGAATAGTTTGAGATGTAATTATCCAAGGCATTAAGGTTCGATCCAGTGCTGGCACATAAACAATACCCACTGACAAGACAATACCAAGAAAGGTGCCCATTATAAAGCCAACCATTGCAGAAGATAAAGTCACTCTAGAGTGGAAAACCAAACTCCGTGGTGAAGTTATCTTCTGATCCCAAATTGTTTTCTTTAACTCCTTTGCAATTTGATGGGGTGATGGCAAAACAGGTCGCTCCATAGACCAAGAGTCTGAGGCTAGTTGTGAAAAAGACCACTCAATATTATTTTTTTCATATCTGTCAATTAAAAAGGAGCTATTTAAATAAACTGCTCCCGCATACCATATCATAATAATAGCCGTTACCAGAATCACGACAGGACCAATACTTCCTCCTATAAGCATACTGAAAAGCCTATTAGCTTCCATCACTATGCCCCTCTTTAAGACCCTCTCTCACAAGTTGCGAAACCTTTAAGAACTCTTTTGATTCACGAATATCAAGATTTCTATCTTTTGGAAAATTGGTATCAATTACATCAATAATTTTTCCTGGACGAGCAGACATTACTACAATCTTACTAGACAGGAAAACAGCTTCAGGAATTGAATGAGTAACAAATACAACTGTTTTCTGAGTTTGCTCCCATAAACGCAATAACTCCTCATTTAAACGATCTCGGGTAATTTCATCTAGCGCACCAAACGGCTCATCCATCAGTAGCATATCAGGACTAAAACTTAAAGCTCTCGCAATCGAGACACGCTGCTGCATACCACCTGACAATTGCCATGGATATTTTTTTTCAAATCCTGTCAAACTTACTAAAGATAAATATTTCTGAGAAAGTTTTTTTTGTTCTGCTTTTGAGTAGCCAGAAATCTCAAGAGGCAAGTGGATATTTGACTCAATATTTCGCCAAGGCAAAAGAGCTGGAGTTTGAAAAACATATCCATAAGACCTATCTATACGAGCCTGATGGGTTGACTTACCCTCAACGGTTATTGAGCCACTTGTTGGTTTTTCTAGATCAGCTATCACACGCAATAATGTCGTCTTTCCACAACCACTTGGGCCAATTAAAGAAACAAAATCACCAGCCTCAACTTTCAAGTTAATGTCAGAAAGCGCATGAACTGGTTCTGTTTGTGTCTCAAATGTTAGGAATAGATTATTAATATCTATCGCTGAAGACGCGAAAACCTTAGAGCTTGTCGGCTTACCCATATTATTATTTATCTGTTAACCTTCCATATAGGTCACTTCGCCTATCTCTAAAAAATTGCCAAGTGTCTCGAACTTCTCGCACCATATCTAAGTCAATTTCATGAACTAAAAGCTCATCATCTCCATAACTTGCCTGGGCTTCTATTTGCCCACGAGGATTTACAATATAGCTTGATCCATAGAATTCGCCCATTTGCTTTGCCCAGGGCTCTTCTGTTCCTACACGATTTATTGCACCAATAAATACTCCGTTTGCTGCTGCTGAGGCTGGTTGCTCCAGCTCCCATAAATATTTACTTAATCCTGCAACTGTAGCAGAAGGATTAACAATGTATTCAGCTCCATTTAAGGCTAATGCACGCCAGCCCTCAGGAAAATGCCTATCGTAACAAATATAAACCCCTAACTTAAGATAAGCCGTATCAAATACTGGGTATCCCAGATTTCCAGGTTTGAAGAAAAATTTTTCATAAAAACCAGGTGCAACTTGAGGTATATGAGTTTTTCGATATTTACCTAAAAAACTTCCATCTGCATCAATAACTGCAGCAGTATTGTAATAGACTCCTGACATTTCCTCTTCATAGATAGGAACGACAATAACCATTTGGTGTTTTTTAGCATATTCCTGCATAAGCTTGACTGTAGGTCCATCAGGAATCGACTCCGCAGCTGTATACCATTTTTTATCTTGACTTGGACAAAAATATGGCTGCGTAAAAACTTCCTGAAAACATAGAACTTTTACCCCCTGTTTTGCAGCATCCTCTATCATTGGGATATGGGCCTCAATCATTAAATCACGAATTTTTTCTGGTGACATCGTACCATCACCTTTTAAACCCATTTGGATTAGTCCACACTTTACTTTACTCATTCGATTCCTCCTTTTCCGATTTCTTTTATAGAACTACTGATGAGTTCTTGACTAAGTAGACAGGCTACATATTTTTCTAACAATTGTCAACTTTAATTGCTACCGTATATTGCAATATAGTTCAACTTGATATTTAAACTAAAAAAGGGCTTCCTTAGGAAGCCCTTTAGAGATGATTTATTAAAGCTATTTAAGATGGGAAAGAAAAGTTAACACCCTCTCGAATACTTGATGATGGCCATCGCTGGGTGATAGTTTTTCTTCGTGTGTAGAACCTCACGCTATCAGGTCCATAAGCAGCCAAATCTCCAAACATTGATTGCTTCCAGCCACCAAAACTATGTTGTGCAGCCGGCACTGGTAACGGGACATTGATACCAACCATACCAACTTTTATTTGGTCACTAAAATACCTTGCAGCTTCTCCATCTCGGGTGAAAATGCACGTGCCATTACCATATTCATGCTCATCTATTAAATCTATTGCTTGTTGCATAGTTTCTACTCTGACAACTTGTAATACTGGTCCAAATATTTCTTCCTTATAAGACTTCATTGAAGATTGCACGCTATCAATAAGGGTTCCACCAACATAAAAGCCATTTGCACAACCTTTCACCTCAACACTCCGTCCATCAACAACAATGTCAGCACCTTGATCTTCTGCACTGGTGATATATTCTTTAACTTTTTCCATGTGATCTTTAGTTATAAGTGGTCCAAAATCATTTTTGCTATTATCAAAATTACCCACCTTAAGGTCATGCATCTTAGATTTCAAGCCAGCTATTAAATTGTCTGCCGTCTCTGCGCCAACTGCTACTGCTACGGAAATTGCCATACACCTTTCACCACTTGAGCCAAATGCAGCACCTATTAGAGCATTCACTGTATTCTCCATTTCAGCATCTTGCATTACAATTGCATGATTTTTTGCTCCCCCAAGAGCTTGACATCTCTTATCATGCGCAGCAGCTGTTTGGTATATATACTTAGCAATAGGCGTAGATCCTACAAAACTTACAGCCTGAATTCTTTCATCAGTCAGTAAAGTATCTACGGCTTCCTTGCCGCCATTAACTACATTGATTACTCCTTTTGGTAAACCTGCTTCATTTAATAATTGAGCTATAAATAAGGCTGCTGAAGGGTCTCTTTCTGAGGGTTTTAATACAAAACAATTACCACAAACTATCGCCATTGGATACATCCATAATGGCACCATTGCAGGAAAATTAAATGGTGTGATTCCGGTCACAACTCCTAAGGGTTGAAACTCACTCCATGAATCAATATTTGTTGAAATATTTTTACTATGCTCTCCTTTTAGAAGTTGAGGTGCGTAGCAAGCATATTCAACATTTTCTATACCTCTAGTGATTTCACCAAGCGCGTCATGTGCAATTTTTCCATGCTCCTCTCCAATTAATTGCGCTATCTTATTGATATTTTTTTCTAACAATTCTTTAAAACGAAACATAATTCTGGCTCGCTTAAGTGGTGGCGTTGCTCGCCATGCTGGAAAAGCTTCCTGAGCAGCAGTTATAGCTTTTTCAACAGTGTTTTTTGAAGCAATTTCTACATGCTTACCAACCTCGCCTGTCGATGGATTAAATACATCTTGAGTGGGGTCACCCATTGATACAAGTTCTCCATTAATAAGGTGTTCTACTAATTTCATTTCTTCATTCTCCTTTAATGTAATTCTTTAATCGAGTCAGATATTGCACCAACAACATCCTTTATTTGTTTTTCAGATACTATAAACGGCAGGCCTAATTGAATAGTATCACCTCCATATCGCACATAAAAACCTTTATCCCAACACTTCATCGCAATTTGATAAGGCCTTAATGCAGGTTCATTTTTAGCGGACTCAATAGTTATTCCACCAGCCAGTCCATAATTACGAATATCTGTAACATATTGCAAACCTTTGAGGCTATGAAGTTCTTTTTCAAATACTGGACTCATTTTTTTAACTTGCTCTATCAAATTATCATTCTGTAATATATCTAAACTTGCAATTGATGCAGCGCATCCTACAGGGTGAGCTGAATATGTATAACCATGAAATAATTCAATCAAATAATTTGGTGCTTTCGTATCCATAAAAGTTTCATAAATATTATTACTAACTACTACACCACCAAGCGGTTGACTGCCATTACTAACCTGTTTTGCAAAAGTCATTATATCTGGAGTAACGCCAAAAGCTTCACCTCCTGTCTTCGCGCCCATGCGGCCAAAAGCAGTTATCACTTCATCAAAGATTAATAAAATATCATTAGAGTCACAGATTTTACGAAGCTTCTCTAGATATCCTATGGGGGGTGGAAATACGCCAGCAGAACCTGCCATTGGCTCTACAATTACTGCTGCAATATTAGAGGCACCATGCAATAATATTTTGTTTAATAAGTCATCGGCTAAATAATCTCCAACCTTAGGTTGGCCTTTGCTAAAAATATTTTCTGGCAGAAGAGTAGATGGTAAATGATCTGCTTCAATACCTTGTCCAAACATTTCTCTATTAGGACCAATACCACCAACACTAATCCCTCCAAAATTAACTCCATGATAGCCTTTTATCCTTCCAATCAAACGAGTCTTACCGACCTTTCCTTTATGTCGCCAATAAGCTCGAGCAATTTTTAGAGAACTATCTACTGCCTCTGAGCCAGAACACGTAAAAAAGACACGATCCAGACCTTTTGGAGTAAATTCAATAATTCTATTTGCCAACTCAAACGATTTTTCGTGTCCAAATTGAAATGCAGGAGAGTAATCCAATGTCTCAATTTGTTTACTTACTGCCTCAATAATTTCAGGACGAGAATGGCCTGCTCCACAAGTCCAAAGACCTGAAAGGCCATCAAATATTTTCCTGCCTTTGTCATCTGTAAAGTAAGTGTCTTTAGCCGAGGCTATTATCCGTGGATTTGCTTTAAATTCTCTATTCCCACTATAAGGCATCCAGTGAGCATCATAATATTTAGGATTATTTTTTAACATTTTTTATTCTCCTCTCATCTAAGGTATTTGATTTAAACCTTATAAACAATTGTCTTTTTACCTCAAGAAGCATTTCTTTTTATTATTATTCTTAGAGGGTCCAATCTATAACTCTCTTATCTTTCTCTCCATTTAATAATAGTTGGCTTTCTGTTGGATTAGCCTTTGCAATAATATGGCCATTACGAATTACAAATAAACGTGCATTGCATAAGCGTATCGCTTCTATTGGATTATTAGCCTGATGAACCACCAAATTAGCATTACAACCAACCTCAATGCCATAATTATCTAGTTGCATTACTCTGGCTCCATTATTTGTAATAGCTTGAAATATTTGATGCATTTCTTTAACACCTGTCATTTGTCCAACATGTAATCCCATATTAGCAACTTCTAACATATCATGTTTGCCTAGGCTATACCATGGGTCCATTACACAGTCATGGCCAAAAGCAACGTTAATATTACTATTTAACAGCTCTTTAACACGCGTCATTCCTCTGCGTTTAGGATAGAGATCGTGACGACCCTGAAGGGTAATATTTATTAATGGATTAGCAACTACTTGTAATTCAGCCTCTTGTAATAATGGTATTAATTTACTTACGTAATAATTATCCATTGAGTGCATTGATGTTAAGTGGGAACCCGTTACTCTTCCCTCAAGACCCAAACGATGAGCTTCAAAAGCAAGTGTTTCAACGTGTCTAGACATTGGATCATCCGATTCATCACAATGCATATCTACTAGTAAATCTTTTTCTGCAGCTAGTTCACATAACAATTTAATAGATAAAGAGCCTTCATTCATAGTGCGTTCAAAGTGCGGAATACCACCTATAACATCCACACCTTTTTTTAATGCTCTATCAAGATTTTTAATAGAGTTTTTATAGCGTAAATATCCATTTTGCGGAAATGCAACTAGCTGGATGTCTATCCAATCCCGCATTTCTTTTCGCAACTCTAATAACGCCTCAACTGCCAGCAATCGATCATCACTTATATCTACATGGCTCCGAATTGCCAAACATCCATTTGCTATTGCCCAATGACATAATTTTCGGGCACGTTTTTTTATAAGCTCTATAGTTAAATGGGGTTTTAGCTCATCCCATAGCTGAATACCTTCAAGTAAAGTACCACTCTCATTAAAGCGTGGCTGACCTAGAGTTAAAGTAGCATCTAAGTGAAAATGGCTATCGACGTGGCTTGGAGAAACTAATTTGTCAGTTGCATCAATAGTATTAACTGCTTCGCCAATAATATTTCTATCAATAGCTACTATTTTTTTGTTTTGAATAGCAATATCAAAATTTTTACGGTCATCTGGAAGATTAGCGTGTTTAATAAGTATGTCAAACATTAGATGCGATCTCCTTGTCTAAATGGTACTAATAATGCCTTAGGATAGGCAGCTCTTCGTGCAACAAGCATCATCGCAACTATGCTGAGAAAGTATGGCATCATAGAAAAAATTTGATATGGAATAACATCTGCACCTATTAATTGCGCCCTAACCTGTAATGCTTCAAATAATGCAAATAAAATTGCCCCTAAAAAGGCTTTACCTGGCTTCCAAGAGGCAAAAATAACCAGCGCAACACAGATCCACCCTCTTCCATTAATCATACCAAAATAAAATGCATCAAATGCAGACATAGTTAAAAATGCACCTCCAATTGCCATCAAAGCACTTCCTACCATTACTGCCCCAGTACGAATTAATAATACATTAATACCTTGGGCCTCATTAGCAACTGGATTTTCTCCTGCCATTCTAATTGTTAAACCAAGTGGCATTTTATAAAGCACATAGAAAGTCACCATAACTAATATATATGCTAAATATGTTAATGCAGTTTGGTTAAAAAAAGCTCCTCCAATAATTGGAATTGATGATAGCAATGGCACTTCAAATGCACTGAATGCTACAATTTTGGGTGGAGTAGTGCTAAATGGTATTATCATTGTATATGCATAATAACTAATAGATGAGGCAAGCATAGTGATTCCAATTCCACTAACATGTTGTGACAAACCAAGATAGACAACCAATATGCTATGCAGAAAACCAAATAGCATACCCACTATAGCAGCAAATACTACTCCGCCCCAGAGGTCGCCGCCTTGATAAACCCATAACCAACCTGCCATTGCGCCAATTGTCATTATGCCTTCAATTCCGAGATTTAATACTCCTGCTCGCTCACAAATTAATTCACCCAATGTAGCAAAAATTAATGGGGTTGCAATTCTTACTACAGCTGCCCATAAACTCGTTGTTAATATTAATTCAAGTAATTCCAACATAATTATTTACCCCAAACAATTCGGAATCGTGCCAGCATTGATCCAACTAAAACCGATAATAAAGATATAGCAACTAAAATATCTGCAATATAATTAGGTATATCTACTGTTCGACTCATCGCATCAGCACCCACATAAATTGACGCTAGAAATATAGCTGAAATAATTACCCCAATAGGATGAAGCTGTGCAAGCATTGCAACTGCTATTCCCGTATAACCAAAGCCAGGTGATAAAGTTAAAGTTAAGTAGCCTTTCAGACCAGTAACCTCACTAACTCCAGCCATACCTGCTAATCCACCACTAAAAAGAGCAACCATTAACACTGATTTATTGATCGATATTCCATAAAAAGTTGAGGCTTGCTGGTTGTACCCAACCGCTCGTATTTCATACCCCCAAACTGTAAAACGAAGTATAGCCCACATTATAATTGACATCACTAGTGCAATAATTATTCCAAAATGTAATCTACTCTTAGCAACTATAGTAGGCAGAACTCCATTATCAATAATTCTTGCAGCCTGAGGCCATCCCATAGCCATAGGGTCTTTCCAAGGCCCTTCAAGCAACATATTCACAAAAAGTAAAATTATAAAATTCAGCAACAGAGTTGTTACTACTTCATCCACCTTCATATGGGTTTTAAGAAAAACTGGTAACAACAAAATTAAACAGCCCGCTAAAGCACCTGCAATAAACAACACTGGAATCATTATTATAGAGGGTAGATCAATCATTCCTGTCCCAACTAATGTTGCCGCCATAGCACCACAATATAATTGCCCCTCTGCACCAATATTCCAAAATTTTGCTCGAAATGCAACAGCTGCTGCTAGACCTGTAAAAATTAATGGGATTGCCCTTGTTAGGGATTCAGTAATTGCAAAACTTGAACCTAAAGCTCCATTAATTAAAGCAATATAAGCAGTGATTGGAGATTCGCCCGCCCAAATTATAAAAAAAGCGCCAAAAATAAAAGCAACTAAAATAGAAAGAATGGGTAATACTGCAATTAACCATACAGGAGTATTTCTTCTTGTTTTAAGCCTCATTAAAACTACCCTCTTTCATTTCACCACTCATCATAAGGCCGACTTGATTTATAGTCAGTGAACTAGCATCAAAAGGTCCTTGTAATTTTCCATCAAATATAACTGCAATACGGTCAGATAGCTCAAAAATTTCATCTAAATCTTCACTAATCAGCAATACTCCAGCACCTTTTGTTTTAGCATTTATTATTTGATGTTGAACAAAACTAATAGCACCTTCATCTAAGCCTCTTGCTGGTTTATTTGCTATTATAAACCGAGGGTTGTTCGATAAACTTCTTGCAAGGATTAACTTCTGAATATTACCACCAGATAATAATCTTGTAGATGCAAAAGCTCCTTCGCAACGAATATCATATTCTTGTATTAATTTTTCAGCATTATTAACTGCCTTCTTTTTGTCAATAATAAAACCTGATTTAGCTTTAGAGCGTAGCTCCTCTCCAAGGAAATTTTCCCATAGCGCCATTTCCCCAATAACACCCTCTTTTGAGCGGTCCTCTGGAATCCGAGCTACGCCAGATTTTGTAAGATAACGAGGATCATATTTAATTAAACTCTGTCCAAATAGCTTAAATTCGCCTGAGCTTGGATGAGTTAATCCCTGAAGAATTGAAGCTAATCCAAATTGACCATTACCTGAAACTCCTGCCAGACCAATAATTTCTTTTTCATGTATCTTGAGATTTATATTGCTAAGTCCAACCGTGCCATCACTCGCATTAAGACAGACATTATTTAGCTCTACAACTGCTTTACCAATTTCCAATTTTTCATAAGCTGGTCGAGTAACTTTGTGGCCAACCATCATTTCTGCAAGCAACTCCTTATTTGCCTTTTTAGTAGCTACTTCTCCCACTAATTTGCCATGACGAAGAACCACAATACGATCACTAATTTCTAAAATTTCATTTAATTTATGCGATATAAACATTATTGATAAACCTGCATTTACCATTTCCTTAAGTACTTTGAAAAGCTGAATAGTTTCTTGTGGAGTAAGAACTGCAGTTGGCTCATCTAATATTAAAATACTTGCATCACGATAAAGTGCTTTTATTATTTCAACTCGCTGTTTTTCTCCAACCGTTAAATCAGCCACTTTAGCATCTGGATTAATTAATAAGCCGAAGCGCTTTGATAATGCTTCAAGTTTTTTATACGCTAGTTTTTTTTTACTCCAAAGTCTACTTAAAGGCTCTGTACCAAGAATAATATTTTCTAATACTGTAAGATTTTCCGCTAAAGTAAAATGCTGATGAACCATTCCAATTCCAGCATCTAATGAAGCTTTTGTTGAGCCTGGTGTTAATCTTTTACCCTCAACTTCAATAAACCCTTTGTCACTAATATAGTGCCCAAAAAGTATATTCATTAATGTTGTCTTTCCTGCACCATTTTCACCTAACAAAGATAATATTTCACCCTCACCTAGTGAGAGTGAAATATTGTCGTTAGCTACAACAGCACCAAAATTTTTACAAATTTTGGAAAATTGTAGTTTCTTCATCTGATAATCTTAGTAAGTTGATTTTGGCTCATCGTCATTAACTACAACTGTAAAGTTACCACTCATGATATCCGAAGAAATTGCTGCAACTTTAGCTTTAACATCAGCTGCAATCTGGTCATCAAACTCATAATAAGGTGCTAAAGAAGCTCCACCTTTTTGCATCATAGTCCATTCTTTATAATCCTCTGCTACGAATGTACCAGCTTTAACACCAGAGATTGCATGATTAATTGCATTCTCCATATGCCATAAAGCAGATGTGACTACAACACCTGTGCCGTTTTCCTCTTTATTCATATCATTAACATTACCAAATGCAATAATATTTCTTTCTCTTGCAGCATCCACTACACCAGCTCGCTCTGCATATAAGACATCTACACCTGCTTCAATTTGAGCAAATGCTGCTTCTTTTGCCTTCGGAGGATCATACCATGAGCCAAGAAAACTAACTTTAAACTCAACATCAGGGTTAACTGACCTTGCACCAGCCATAAAGGCATGGAACAAACGGTTTACTTCACCAATTGGGTAACCACCAACCATACCAATCTTATTAGACTTAGTCATACCACCAGCAATAACACCCATCAAATAGCAAGGCTCATGAATATAATTATCAAAAACTGAAAAATTATTGCCATATTCGCCGCCATATCCACTTCCAGGATCACCCATTAGATATGCTATTTCTGGATAATCATCTGATACTTTTCTAGCCTCGGCACTAATACCAAAAGCCTCACCTACAATAAGATGCACTCCACTTTCAGAATATTCACGTAAAACTCGAACATAATCTGTATTAGAAACTTTTTCAGAATACACATAATCAATTTCACCTGCATCCGCTTGGGCTTGCAAAGCTAAATGCAATCTGGCATCCCATTTTTGTTGTAGTGGTTGAGTATATATTCCCGCTACTTTTATTTTAGCTGCCAGCACTTGTCCAGACAAAAGAAAGCTACATAATGTAATAATCAAAAGATTACTAAATCTTCCTATTTTCATAAATTACTCCTTTATTTTTTATAAAATGTAACGCTTACATTAATTTTAATCTCCGATCAATGTCATAGCATTACTCCACTTATTGAGCCAAATAATATGAATCAAGGGCTCAATAATTTCTTGCTTCCAAGGCTTTTTCTAGTTAAGCTTGCATTGGAAAATTTGGATGTTTAGTTCAAGTTAGATGCTTAGAATGAAATTTTTTCCAGTTCTCAGGTCTACCTCCCAAATACCATTGGAGATATTGAGATCAAACCTAAAATTGGACAAAACCTCTACTCCTTATTTGGTTTAAAGCACACTTCAATTTATTTATTAACTTCATACGAATTTAATTAATAAAATAACTAAATTCTTCTTGACTGAATAGACAGGCTATATAATTTTTATATAGTTGTCAACTATAATAAATAGACTAACTTAAAATTAACTTCAAAGCTCTATTAAACACGTTTGAACTTTAGCTAAGTTCAATTTGAAATATTAACCTTTAACCTATTGATTTTTATAGAAAGAGAAACTATATGAATGAATTTACAACTTTTCATTAGGTT
>Ga0209035_10000946_pt1 | contig 11647 bp, 10 predicted proteins | sample MarorgKNORR_S2LV_6_FD_188220 | JGI IMG/M metagenome (GOLD analysis project Ga0209035, IMG submission 188220) | Marine microbial communities from the Southern Atlantic Ocean, analyzing organic carbon cycling - AAIW_A/KNORR_S2/LV (SPAdes) (version 2) | ecosystem: Environmental > Aquatic > Marine...
TTTTCTTCTTCATTGTATGTAGGAATAACTACGGAGATTCTTGGATCTTCTATGGGTTTATTTTCTAAATAATATTTTTCATCTGTTTTATACTCTTTTCGTTTTAATACAAATGTAACAAGACAACCAATCCAGACCACATCTGCCAAAATTATCCATTTTAATAATATAGAAAAGTAAATTCTTTCAATAAAATTCATTTCTTGAAACATTGATTGTAAACCAGTTGTCATCCACAAGTACAGATTAAGAATAATCCATAGTAAATTAACGATAAATAAAATTATAAATGAAAACCCTAAAAATGCATAAAATCTAGCCACATCTAATTTGACTTTTATAGCATAATAAATTTTTATTTAATACATGGTTATGGTAAATTTATTAAAAATTATTAAAATTGTTATAAATACACACAAATTTATCTTTTAATATGTATATTTTGGAAGTAAACCGTGTCATTCAATTCTATTTTTAAAAATTCTTTCAACATATCATTTATTTCCAAAAATGAATTTTTAATTCCAATTATTATTACAATTGGATTTTTTTTATCGACTTCATATTTAGCTTTTTTTCAAAATCTCGTATGGACTGAAACGGATGGAATATTTTATCTTAATTTTGGTAGAGCCATTTTAGATGGTAATGGCCAAAATGTAATTCTTGTTAATGGACAAATTGGCGGAGCTGTACTTTTTGCATTTTTAGAATCTATTTTTCACGATGCATTTGTTGTTCAAAAAACAATTGCTGTTCTAAGTGGAAGTGTAATTGTATTTTTATCTTTTTTTATAACTAGAAATATTTTTGATTTTAGAATAGCTACTGTTGTTGCTCTCTTTTTTGCATTTCAACCTAGATTATATTTTGTATCAACTCAAGCATTAAACGAACTTTTACCCGTTGCAATGATAATGAGTTCTTTATTTCTCATAACAAGAAAAAATCCAACAGTCATCCATTATGTATTAATTGGAATAATACTTGGATTATCTTCAATTTTTCGACTTCAATCCGCGTTTATTTTATTAGCTATATTCATTTTCCTTTTACTTAGAAATAGAAATATACGAAAAAATATTTTTTCGATCTTGATTGTATTTGTATTTTTTTCACTAGCTTTTAGCCCCCAACTTATCTATAATATTACTACCCATGGTGAGATTTTAGATGGTTTCCCGGGCTATTATATTGGACATTGGTCATATTTTCAAAATCCCGCATGGCACGATCAAGTAGTGAATACTACAGATATTGACATTCCATCCATTGTATTTCTAGATGTTGATTTATTTTTTAAAAATTATTTTTCTAATCTGTTCTTTTTTAATCCAGATAAATTATTAAATTTTGGATCTGTAGATAATCTTTCCATCATACCTTTAGTCCCTTTCATTAGTATTATTTTTTTAATATTAGGAATTGCATATATCAAAACTTCATTATTAGAATCTACAAGAAATAATTATCTACCGCTATTGATAATACCAATCATATTTTTTCCTTTAATTTCGTTAATGCCCATATATCGGTCATATCAACTCTTGCCTGTTTTATTACCTTTCATAATAGTGAGTAGTGTATTTCTTGTTGATGCTGTTCCAAAAATTATTTCTAAATTTAAAAAACAATCATCTCCCAATGATTTTAAATTTGTTAGCATTGCAATAATTATAGCTATTCTGTTCTTAAATTTAGGATTTACTTACAAGTTAATGGATGCATCATTTTATGGAAATACCTCTAAAAAAATTGATGCTGAAAATTTTCTAAACACTTTTTTTCAACACCGCGATGTTTCCAAACAACCAGCAATGGAAATAAAATATATTGCTGAAATTTTATCCAAAGAACTCAACATAGAAAATAAATACATTATGTCAAACTCGCCTAGTGTGTCATATTATACAGACAGTAATTATATTTTTACAAAATTTAATGAAGGAGATGAACATAATTCTATTGTTGAGTTTCTTCACAGAGCTGATTGGAATGAGGCTGAAATTTTTCGATCAAATGCACACAGTTATCCTCCCAATAGAATGAATAATGAATTACCTGTGCCGGATTATTTGATATATCAACCATATACTATTGATCCTTATTTTGCTAATTATGATAAATCAAAAAAAATGAATTTAGAAGTTCTCTTAGATCCTAGTAATCAAAATATTCCCAATAATTTTGAACTTATTTACAAATCCAATCAAACTAATACTATTGTTTATAAAATAATAAATGATGGAAAATGATGTTAAAAAATTACAAATTAAAGCTGTTATAGGAATTATAATTATAATTTGTGTTTATGTTATTTTTACAATTTTTTCAGATATAGAAAAAATCTTTTCAAATTTTTCAAATGTTATGATTCATTCATTTATAATTCCTATTGCAGTTTTATTTTCTATTACAATTACTGCACGTAGTTTTATTCAAAAACAAATTTTAAAACAATTAGATATAGAAATAAGTTTTAAACAAAGTTTTTTGATATATTTTTCAGGATTATCTATGCTAGTAACTCCATTTGGCATGGGTCAAACAATTAAATCCTATTTTCTAAAAAAATATTTCAATATTTCATATACAAAATCTGTACCTCTAGTTTTAGCTGAACGATTATACGATTTTATTTCAATAATTATATTATTGGGGATTACAACAATTTTTATTTTTAGAGATAATTTATTTATCTTTACTGTATTATGTTCTTGTCTAATTATAATTATTTTGTTGTTTACAAAAAGTAAATCTTTTAATAATTTTTTAAAACAGAAAATAATTAAAATATCATTTTTTTCACAAAGAATATCCACTTTGGATAAACTGACTGATACAATTTCTCAAATAACTAAACTAAACAAAATATTGAAAATTTTACCACAAGTATTTATTATAATTACTATTGAAAGCATAGTTATTCATTTATGCATTATATCATTTCAAATTAATTTAACTTATTTTGATTCTATTCAGTTATTTTATTCCTCATTATTATTGGGAATTTTTTCATTTTTACCTGGTGGAGTAGGTGTTACTGAAGGTATTTTTGTGAATTTAATGGTGAATGAGGGATATTCTGTACCATTGGCTAGTTCAGTAATAATATTTTTACGCTTTATTACAATCTGGTCACTTTCAATCATCGGTTTTATTTTTGTATTTTATCTTTTAAGAAAACAAAATAGTATCTAAACAATAATTTGCGAATATTATCATTTTGGGATATAAAAAATCAGTACCCATAATTCTCTTTTATTGGAATCATTTTATGATTCATAAGAATATATTCAAGAATAGATATTTTTCATTTATACTATTTATCAATCATGTACCCAAGTATTCTCAGATTTTTTTGCTGTAGAAACATAATCTTCAATTTGAGATACAGTATAATCATGAATTAATTTATTGTTATTATTATTAGCCACATACCATTTTACAGTTTCAGCAATACTTTGTTCAATATTGTAAGTTGGCTTCCATTTTAAAATATTTGTAATATTACTAGAATCAAGTCGTAAATATTTTGCCTCATGTAAATTATTTCTTTTTATGTTAATGGTACCGCTTCCCCATTTCTTTATGATTTTTTCTACAATAGATTGTACAGAAATATCATTTGTAGTCATAGGCCCTATATTCCATGCCCTTCCAAATCGTTGTGAATTTTTAGTTAATTTACTTCCAATCAGCAGTAAACCTGATAGAGATTCTAAAACATATTGCCATGGTCGAATTGATTTTGGATTTCTTAAAGTTATTTTTTTATTTAATTGTAATGAACGAATACAGTCTGGAATTAGTCTGTCTTGTGACCAATCCCCACCACCAATTACATTACCAGCTCTAACAGATGCAATTCCAGGGCTATTTTTTTTATTGTAAAACGACCTTCGATAACTAGAAACAATTAATTCTGCTGCACCTTTACTTGCACTATAAGGATCATGTCCACCCATAGGATCATTTTCTCTATATGCATAATCCCATTCTTTATTTTCATAAGCTTTATCACTAGTCATTACAATGCAGGATTTAACTGAAGGTACATCTCGTATAGAATCTAACAAATTAGCTGTTCCAATCACATTTGTTGTAAAAGTCTCCAATGGTAATTCATAAGATTTTCGTACTAATGATTGAGCTGCCAAATGAATAACCATGTCAGGGTTATGTTTAGATAAAATAGAAAATAATTTATCTTTATTATTGATATCTTGAATATTATTAACAATATTTTTTTTAATTTTTAATGAATCAAATAGAGAAGGATTTGTAGGAGGAGGAAGAGAATATCCAATTACTTTTGCTCCAAGTAATGTTAGCCATAAGGATAACCAAGATCCCTGAAATCCGGTATGCCCAGTAACAAAGATAGTTTTACCTTGATAAAATCCATCAAACAAAATAGTCATTTACCATAATTTCCAAGGAGCATTATTACTATTCCATAAGCTCTCTAGATGTTCTTTTTCTCTTTGCGTATCCATGTTCTGCCAGAAACCATTATGCTTAAACACGCCCAATTGTTGAATGTTTGATAACTGTTCTAAAGGTTCTTTTTCCAAGATAGTTTGATCATCTTTTAAGTAATCAAAAAAATTTGGTTCAAAAACAAAAAATCCACCATTAATCCAATTAGAATCACCTTTTGGTTTTTCTACAAATTTCTCCACATAATTATTTTTTATTTTTAAATTTCCAAATCTTCCTGGAGGCTGTACTGCAGTTACGGTTCCAATTAATCCAGAATTTTTATGATGTTTTATAGATTCAGAAATATTAACATTTGAAACTCCATCACCATATGTTAAACAAAATGTATCATCAACATATTTTTCAACACGTTTTAGTCTTCCCCCAGTCATTGTATCAATACCTGTATCAATAAGCGTGATTTTCCAAGGTTCTGCATTTTCATCATGGATTTCAGTTGTATTATTTTTAATATCAATGGTAACATTGGACATATGTAAAAAATAATTTGCAAAGTATTCTTTTATCATGTAACCTTTGTATCCCAAACAAATAATGAATTCATTTATTCCATGATAAGAATAGTTTTTTAAAATATGCCAAAGTATTGGATTTCCACCTATCTCTACAAGTGGTTTAGGCCTAACAACGGTCTCTTCAGATAATCTAGTACCTAATCCGCCTGCAAGAATAACAGCTTTCATTCCACATTTGGAACTTTAATACAATTATTAAAGATTTAACAAAAGTATGAAAAAACATCAAAAATTTACTATGGAGTATTGATTTAAATAATTTTAGGCAGCATTTATTTTGTAAAAATGTATTAAATTGACTATTCTTTTTACGTTGTTTGGAATCTATTGTTTTTGATTACTTATAATTTTGATTCTTTCAAGATAAGTAGTACTAAAAATTCTAGTATCATTTACTTGAGTGTGTTTTTTATAAAGATAGCCAATATTTTTGAAAATCCAAAATATACTTTTAATTATAATTTTTATACTAGGATTTTTAGCTATTGTTTTTTCATATTTTGTAGATGTCATATTTGTATTATGTTTAAATTTATAATCAAACCAAATTTTTATTTCACGTAAACCATATACAAAGAAAAATAAAAATAAACTCCTCAACATAAATCGTGGTTCAAAATTTGTTATTTTCATTGCTAATTGATTTTTTAAACCATGAAATGCAGATTCAGATTTTAATTTTGAAGTTGTTGTACCGGGACTATGATAAACAATAGAATTAGGCACAATTACAACTCTATAACCTAAGATCCAAGTTCTCCAACCAAGATCAACGTCTTCAAATGAAAAAAAGAATTTTTTATCAAATCCTCCTAATTCATTAAATATTCTTTTTTGAATTAACATTGATGCACCTCTTGCACTAGAAATATTTCTAATTTCTTTAATTTTTGTTTTTGAATTATATACAATACCTAATTTATCTATAAAATCTCCACTGGAATCTATGCTTCTATTTGGTTTTAACAAAAGACTTTGACATATTCCAATTGTTTTATCCTGCTCAAAAACTTTGATCATTTCAGAAATAAAATTAGGTGTGACAACAGTATCATTATTTAAAAATAATAAAAAATCACCTTTTGTAGTTTTTGCAGCTAAATTATTTGGTTCAGCAAACCCTTTGTTAGAATCAAGTTTTATAATTATTATTGTGGGATAGTTTTTTGTAACAAATTCGATTGTATTGTCTGTAGAATTATTATCCACAATAATTACTTCAAAATTAGCATATTCTACTTTAAATAATGAATCTAAGCATTTTTCAAGTAATTCTTTTCCATTATAATTAACAATTATTACTGAAACTTTTGATAATTCCATAAGTTCGGATTAATTTTTTAGAATTAAAAGTGTTATCTGCCTTGACGAATTTTATTTAGATAAAAAATAAGAATTCTATCAGAAACCCATCCAGGTACAAATGAGAGTATCTTTATGCCAAAATCCATAATTTTTCTTTTTCTAGATTTAGAATTTTGATAAATTTTTAATTCATTAATCAATCTATTTTGAGATGTCTCATCAAGATGTTGAAAAATTTCATTCTTTAGATCATGTATGTAATCTAATGTTTTTAAAATATTTTTATGTGAAAGTTGTTTTGTATGAATTCTATATTTAATTAGCACTTTTTCAATTAAATAAAATTTTATATTATATAATAAAGCAGCATGAAGGAAAAAATCATAGTCAATTGCAACAGGATCATTTAGTTGGCGTATACTACATTTCTCAAACAATAATGATGGTATTAGACAGGTGTTTACATTAATTTGTTGTCCATCTAATAATCTAACATTATATTGAAAGTTAGATAATTGATTATAATTGGATTCACTAAAATCTCGAAGTTTAATTCCTTTTTCATCAATTATTTGCCAATTTGAATAAACTACTGTGTTAGGATATTTTTTTGCAGTATTCACTAAAATTTCTATTGTATCTGAAAACATCACATCGTCAGGTGAAAACCATTTAATCCATTTGCCTTGCATTTGTCGGATTCCCGCATTTAGTGCAGAAGCTAAACCTTGATTTTTTTGTGATATTATACAAATTTTATCAGAATAAAATTTTAAAATTTCAAGAGAATTATCAGTAGACCCATCATTAATACAAATAATTTCAATATTTGAATATGTTTGATTAATTACAGATTCTATGGATTCCTTTAGAAATTGTGCAGAATTATAGACTGGAATTATTATGGATACTAGTTCAGACAATGTATTTTATTATAAATTATGAAGAACAAAAATCTTCACATTTTACTTTTTATAAATTTTATAGAAGATACAGGCGTAGGATCAATTCCAGATAAAATTGCGCGATATATTGATGAATAGTCAAGCAAATAGTTTAACGTAATAATTTTAGTTAGTATATCTCCTGAAGCAGAATGAATTTCTTTGTATTGAATATTATTTGTATCAAAAAATTCTTTGATTATTTCAAATCTATCTTTAGTTTTTATATAATCATCGGATCCTCTTAACAAAATTGGTTGAATATTAGAGCGTTTTTCCCATGCCACTATTCCATTATGTGAGGCTTCAACTACATCTTCAATAATAGCATGTGTTTTTGCATTCTCTTGTATTGATGATTTGAATCTGGTTGCAGATGCTTCTAAACCATAAGGATAATAGATTAAAGGAATTCCTGAAATAAAATTAGCTAAGTTAAGTGAATAATTTGTCTCAGATAAATTATCAGATGATATTTTTTTAGAAATATTTTCTAATGATTCAATAGATTGAATTATGTCTTGTTTATTTATTGGAATAATAGAATATAATACTTTAAGAATTGAATATACAAATTTAGGAAAAGAAGTTCTTGGAGAATGAATCAATTCAATTTTTTTATAATTAATTTTATTTTTAAAACAAAATTCTTCCATTTTTCCACCTGAAGAAAATGCAACAACATTACAATCAAGATTTTTAGCTAAAGCCAGAATTGTTAATGTTTCTTGGGTATTACCTGATACACTTGTTGCAACAATCAAAGTATTTTTATCAACAGTTTTTGGTAATAGATATCCCTTAACAACAGATACGTGAATGTTAGTTTTTGACAAAATAGATGAAAACAAATCCCCTATTGCACCTGAACCGCCCATTCCAGCAAAAACTATGTGATCAATATTTTTAAAATTAATAGATTCTAAAGTAGATTCAAACGTATCTCGTGCAATAGCAGGCCATTTGTCATATATTTTATACATGCCTTGACTGTCAATTTTATCCATTGTTTCAATATCTAACAATAAAATTTTAAATATTTAAAAACAATATAACAATTTGTAAAATTATAAGTTTACAAGTAGATTACAATACATGGTTGTAATATTATCTATATTGATAGGTTTTATGTAATAATTCATGAAGAATCACATACAGGTAAATTTTAGCTAATTTTTGGACAATAGTGTTTTGTAGAGTTTAATTGCATCAGATTCATCTTTAGAACCAACAACTACTGCAGATCCACGTTTCATGAAATTAACAGAGATATCAGTTGTTCTCATAGATAATCCCAAATCACCTAAATTTTCAACTAAAAATCCTTTTTCTTTTGCAACTGCTGAAACACTCACAGAGTCAAGTTCAAAAGTATCAGTTGGAGTAATAGAGTAAGTTCTCTTTCCTCTATTTCGTCCACATAACTCTTCTAAAATTAATTCTTGCTTTTCTATAACTTCTAATTTTCCAGTACCACAAATTGGACATTCATCAGCTCTAAATGTTTTAGTGCTGTTAAAATCTAAATTTTCTAAATCAATATGTAAAATTCTATTAGATAAATTTGGTTTCTTTCCAGTAATTATTTTTACAGCTTCTGCAACTTCTATTCCACCCATGATAGAAAGAATTGATGGGTGTACTCCTTCAATACTACATGTTGGCATTGTGTCTTCATCAAGTTCTGGAAACATGCAATAGTAACATGCACTTTCTTTTGGCAAAATTGTAAATGCTTGTCCGGATGTTCCAACTGCAGCACCTGTAACAAATGGAATTCCAAACTTAACACATGCTTTGTTTAATGCATACCTTGCGTTAACTGAATCAAGTGCGTCAATTACAACATCACATCCTTCTACAACTTCAAGTGCAGTATAATCATTAACAGAAACAGTAAATGCTTCAATGTTACATTCAGAATTTAATTTTTTTAATTTTTTTGCAGCTACCTCAACTTTAACTTGTCCAACATCATCTTCATCAAATAATGTTTGTCTATGTAAGTTAGATAACTCAATTACATCTCTATCAATAATTCTTAATGTGCCAACACCCATTGCAGTTAATCTTGTAATAATTGGATGTCCTAATCCACCGGTTCCAACAACACAAACTTTAGAATTTTTTAATTTTAATTGTCCATTGTATCCAATTTCTTCAAGCATTACTTGACGTGAATATCTATCAAGTTCTTTTGAGGATAGATCTTCAGAACCGCCTGCAACGGCAGGTAAGATATAGACATCATCACCATCTTTCAGAGGTGTTTCCATGCCACTAGAAAATTTGGCATTTTTACCATTAATGTAAATATTAATCAAAGAACGTGGCGTATTATCAGCCTCCAAAACTCTACGCTTAAAATCATCACCTAAAAGTTCAGATATTTTTACAAAAGAATCCTGTAGAGAGTCAGCAGAGATTTCAATTTTTTTCTCACCGCCGCCTGCATTTAGTACGGAAGGAATTGTAAATGTGATATTTGCCATATTACTAAACCGCCTCAGAGATTTCATTAATGTTTGGCTTGTATACAGTTGGTTGCGGTAATACTTGCATAATGGATTCAGTTGCTTTCAGACCGTTACCAGTAACATAGCATACCACTTTGTCATTTTTATCAATTTTACCTTGTTCAACCATTTTTTGCAATACAGAAATAGCTACACCCCCAGCCGGTTCTGTAAATATCCCCTCAGTTTTAGCTAAAAGAAGTATAGCATCTAAAATTTCTTTATTGTCACACTCTTCTGCAAATCCGTTATACTGTTGTAATCTTTTCAAAACATATCTTCCATCTCCAGGATCACCTATTGCCAAACTCTTAGCAACGGTATCTGGATTTTCAACTGGAATTACTTGTTTAGAATTGTTTTTAAAAGCATCAACTATAGGTGCACATCCATGTGGTTGTGCTGCAACCATATGCATGTTAGATACATCATCAAGCAATGAAACAGTTTGTAATTCTTCAAATCCTTTACAAATTGCATTAAGCATCGCACCACTTCCAACAGGAACTATTAATTGATCAGGTACTTCCCAACCAAATTGCTCTGCAACTTCATAAGAAAATGTTTTAGAACCTTCAACGTAATGTGAGCGTAGGTTAATGTTTACTATACCAATTCCTTTACTATCACCAATTTGTGCTGCAATTCTATTTGCATCATCATAAGTTCCATCAACTGCAATGTAATTTGCACCATAGGATAATGCTTGAGCAATTTTTGGCATCTCAATATTACTTGGTGCAAATACATGGCACGGTAATCCAGCTTTAGCTGCATGAGCTGCAGTTGCAGATGCTAAATTACCAGTTGATGCACAACCAACTGCAGTTAATCCAAGTTCTTTTGCTTTTGAAATTGCAACACCAGCTGGTCTATCTTTAAATGAAAATGTTGGGTTTACAGAGTCATTTTTTATGTAAAGATTGTTTAATCCTAATTTTTTTCCAAGATTATCAGCTTTAGTAAGCGGAGTCATTCCAGCTCCAATATCAACAATATTGGATTTATTCTCTATTGGAAGTAATTCAAAATATCGCCAGTATGTCTGTTCACGATTAGAAAATGTGTCTTTTGTCAAAGTTGGAAAGTCATATTTAACATCTAATGGACCAAAGCAGTCATCGCAGACATACTTGAAACCAGTTTCAAATTCTTTTTTACACTCACGACATTGTAATGAAGTTCTAGCCAAGATCAATATTTAGGATATTAAGGTACATAAAAAACTCTAATATTAAATTAAGTAATACTTAATTTTACTCTAGAAAAATATAATAAAACACGAGAATGAATCAGGTGAAGAATAGATAATAAAACATTACAATAGTAAACTTTTTAGACATTTTTTAGGAGCAATAAATATGAAAAAAATCATTTTAGTTTCTGTACCGATTTTAATTATAATTGCTACGGGAGTAATACTACTTGGTTCAAATGAACAAACAGTAGAAGAAAAATGGTTAGATGAACAAGTTAGATCGGGACCGTTTTCAATAGACAAAGACGAATATAATTTGGGTGAAAAAATTTTCATAGTTGTAAATGGCTTAAATGAAGAAGATAAAGGAAAAGTTATGTTTTTTCGACCATTAAACAATACAGCTTGGAGTAATTACATCACAATGGATTTTGACGGAATGAATAAAACACAATTTAATTTATACTTTGAACCAAAGTTAAGTGAATTACAAAATATATGTTCAACAAATCAACTTGTAGGTACGTGGGTGGTAAAATTTGTTGGAACAGAATATTCAGATATAAATTTTAAAATAATGAATCAAACTAGTTCATGGGATAAAAGAACATTTGATCCAGTCTGCTAAATTATTTTAGTTCATTATGAAAACAAACTTTTTCA
>Ga0209035_10000947_pt1 | contig 11646 bp, 9 predicted proteins | sample MarorgKNORR_S2LV_6_FD_188220 | JGI IMG/M metagenome (GOLD analysis project Ga0209035, IMG submission 188220) | Marine microbial communities from the Southern Atlantic Ocean, analyzing organic carbon cycling - AAIW_A/KNORR_S2/LV (SPAdes) (version 2) | ecosystem: Environmental > Aquatic > Marine >...
GAGGCACAAAGTTTTGGTGTTTCTATAATTGATGTAAGAATAAAAAGAGCAGATTTACCACAAGCAAATAGTGAAGCCATATATAAAAGAATGCAAACTGAAAGACAAAGAGAAGCAAAAGAATTTAGAGCCAAAGGTGCTGAGATGGCAGTAACTATTACATCAACAGCAGATAAAGAAGTTACAGTTCTTTTAGCAAATGCAAAAAAACAATCTGAAATTATGAAGGGTGAAGGAGACGGACAAAGAAATAAAATATTTGCAGAAGCATTTGGAAAAGACCCACAATTTTTTAGTTTTTATAGAGCTATGCAAGCTTACGAGACAGCATTAATAGGTGGGGAAACATCTTTAATTCTTTCTCCGGATAGTGATTTCTTTAAGTTTTTTGGAGACGCAGGAATTATTCAAAAGCAATAATTAACTCAATGAAAGAGCTCATCATAGCGATAGGTCTTTTACTATTTATTGAAGGCATGTTATACGCCTTATTTCCATCAAAAATGAAAAATATGTTGAAGGTCATTGAAAAGTTGCCAGTTAAACAACTAAGAATAAGTGGACTATTATTTTCCTTAATTGGTTTTGTAATTATTTGGTATTTTAAGAGATGAAATTAACAAGTATTAATAAAAAAGTTATTAAATTTAGTTTAATACTAATTCTTCTAAATTTTACTGTTCCCAACGCTCATAGTAAAGCACCACCAGATTCATTTGCTGATCTAACAGAAAAACTCATGCCCTCTGTCGTAAATATATCAAGTACACAGACAATTAAAACGACAGCTAATCCATTTCCGTTTCAATTTCCTCCAGGCTCTCCGTTTGAAGATATGTTTAAAGAATTTAATCAACCAACAGAAAGAAAAGCTACTGCACTTGGGTCTGGTTTCATTATTGATAAAAAAGGAATTGTTGTTACAAATAATCACGTAATTGAAGGAGCCGAGGATATTTTTGTTAGTGTAAACGGTTCTAAAGAATATAAAGCAAAGATAATAGGAGCGGATCCTTATATGGATTTAGCTGTTTTAGAAATAGATTCCAATGAAGAATTCATGCCTGTAAATTTTGGAGACTCGGACAAAGCTCGAATTGGGGATTGGGTAATAGCAATTGGAAACCCATTTGGTTTTGGTGGTACGGTCACAGCAGGAATAATTTCTTCTAGAAATAGAGATATCGGCTTAACTCGATACGATGATTTTATTCAAACTGACGCCTCTATTAACCAAGGAAATTCTGGCGGTCCTCTTTTTAATTTAGATGGAGAGGTTATAGGAATTAATACAGCTATTATTGCTCCTGGGCAAACTGGGTCAATTGGAATAGGTTTTGCAATACCAGCCAATCCAGCATCAAATGTAATTGATCAACTAATAAAATTTGGAGAAACAAAAAGAGGTTGGTTAGGAGTAAGAATTCAAAAAGTAACAAAAGAGATTGCTGAGTTAGAAAAATTAGAAAAGCCAGAGGGAGCTCTTGTTGCAAGCGTTTCAGAAAATAGCCCTGCAGATAAAGCAAAAATAAAAGCTGGGGATATAATTTTAATGTTCGATGGTAAAAGGGTTGATACAATGCGAACACTTCCAAAACTAGTAGCACAAACTAAAGTTGGAAAAAGAGTTGTGTTAAAAATTTGGAGGAATCAAAAATTAATTTCAAAAAAAGTATTATTAGGTAGATTAGAATCTTCTGATCAATTTAAAGTAGAAAAAGAGCCTGACGCAGATACAAACAAGTATACAAAAATTAATGATTTAAAAATTTCTATACGAGATTTAAATAAAGATGATATTTTAGAACGTGAATTGCCAAAAAATACAACTGGAGTAGTGATAACAGAAATCTCTGCAGGGAGTCCTTTAATGTTTGTGTCAACCAACGATGTTATTGTTGAATTACAAAAGAAAAAAATTGTTAATTCAAAACAATTTTCAAATTTAGTTAGTGAAATTATTAGTAGCAATGAGAAAACTTTGTATTTAGCAATATATAATTCAAGCAATCAAAGATCATATATAACTGTAAAGTTGAAATAACCTTCATATTTTAAACTTCAAATGAGGCAAGCAAAGAAAGTAATTTTATTGTCTGGACCAACAGCTTCAGGGAAATCTAAGCTTGCAATTAAACTTGCTCAACATTTTAAAGGGGAGATTATAAATGCTGATAGTATGCAAATATATAAAGAGATTTCTATTTTAACTTCACGACCTAACCACAAAGATACAAAAATTATAAAACATCATCTATATGGGTTTAACTCAGTAAAGAAAAAGTTTTCGACAGGACATTGGCTAGAAGTAGTATTAAAAAAAATTGAAGAACAATGGAATAGTGGAAAAGTTCCAATTGTTGTAGGAGGCTCTGGTTTGTATTTTAAAGCTCTAACAGACGGATTAGTTAAAATTCCAGATATACCAAATAGTTTAAGGACTGAAGTAAGAAAATTGCATAAAAAAATAGGTCAAAATTTTTTTTTTAACAAATTAATTAAACTAGATTCTTTGGCTAAATTTTTTATTTTACCATCTGACACTCAAAGATCTATGAGAGCATATGAAGTAAAAAAATTTACTGGTAAGTCTTTATTTGAATTAATTAAAGAAACAAAACCGAACTATAATAAAAAAATTTTTAAAAAAATATTTATTAACACACCCAGAGAACTGCTAAATAAGAAAATAGAAATAAGAGTTGAGAAGATGTTCAATGAAGGTGCCGTGAATGAAGTAAAAAATTTTTTTAAAATGAAAGTCTATAAAGAATTGTCTTCAAACAAAATAATTGGGCTTAATGAAATAAAGGCATATTTGCATGGAAAATCAACATTAAATGCTACAAAAGATTTAGTAGCGCAGAAAACAAGACAATACGCCAAAAGACAATTTACTTGGGCCAGAGGACATATGAAATCCTGGGAAATGATTTATTCTCCAAATATTAATGATTTATTTAATAAAGCCATTAATAAAATATCCTAAAACTTGACCACACCCAAAACTCAGTTAGATTAAGCTTTATGGCAAATTTAATGACAGGTGCAGAAATACTTTTTAAAGTATTGGAAGACCAAGATGTTAAACACATTTTTGGTTATCCTGGAGGTGCTGTATTGCCAATTTATGATGAGCTTAAAAATCATAAAAAAATAAAACATATTTTGGTTCGTCACGAACAAGGAGCAGGCCACGCCGCAGAAGGATACGCGAGATCTTCCGGTAAACCTGGGGTAATGTTAGTAACATCAGGCCCTGGTGCCACTAATGCAGTTACTGCTTTGACAGACGCTTACATGGATTCAATTCCATTAGTTTGTATTTCAGGTCAAGTACCAACGCATCTTATTGGAACCGATGCTTTTCAAGAATGTGACACTACTGGAATAACAAGACCATGCACAAAACATAACTGGCTAGTAAAGGACGTAAATAAGCTATCGCAAATTATGCATAAAGCATTTGAGGTTGCCACAACAGGAAGACCAGGTCCAGTTTTAATTGATATACCTAAAGATATTCAATTTCAAAAAGGAAAATACGTAAAACCAAAGGAATTAAAAAAAAAGAATGAAAAACAAAATTCTGTAAAAAATGGTCAAGATAAAGATATAGATGCAGCTGTGGATCTTATCAAAAAATCTTTAAGACCTATTTTATACACAGGAGGAGGAGTAATTAACTCAGGTTTAAGAGCATCAGAATTGCTTAGAGAGTTAGCATCTTTAACAGGGTTCCCAATTACGTCTACGCTTCAGGGACTAGGAGCATTTCCAGGAAACGATCAACAATTTTTAGGAATGCTAGGGATGCACGGAACATACGAAGCGAACAATGCAATGCATGATTGTGACTTAATGATAAATATTGGGGCTCGATTTGATGATAGAATAACTGGAAAATTAGATGAATTTTCTCCAAAGTCAAAAAAAATACATATTGATATTGACCCATCATCAATTAATAAAAATGTTAAGGTTGATCTAGCATTAGTTGGAGATGTAAAACTTGTTTTAGAAAATTTAATTTTAGCAGTGAAAAAAAAATATCCAAATTTTACAAATTCTAACAAACAAAAAGTAGCTGTATGGTGGGACCAGATTGAAAATTGGCGAAAGAAAAACTCACTGGGTTACGTAAATAGTGATACAGTTATTAAGCCACAGTTTGCAGTTCAAAGACTTTATGAATTAACTAAAGCTCAGGATGCCTTTATAACAACCGAAGTGGGTCAACATCAAATGTGGGCAGCCCAACATTATAAATTTGATAAACCCAACCGATGGATGACTTCTGGTGGTTTAGGAACTATGGGATATGGATTGCCAGCAGCTGTAGGGGTTCAGGTAGCTAATCCGAATAAATTGGTTATAGATATTGCAGGAGAAGCCTCTGTCTTAATGACAATGCAAGAAATTTCAACCGCGGTTCAATATAAATTACCTATAAAAATATTTATTCTTAACAATGAATATATGGGAATGGTTAGACAGTGGCAGGAGCTGCTACATGATAAAAATTATTCTGAAAGTTACACTGCAGCTTTGCCTGATTTTGTGAAATTAGCAGAGGCATACGGTTGTGTAGGTATTAGAGCAAATAAACCTGATGAGCTAGATGAAAAAATTACACAAATGCTTTCAGTCAATAAACCAGTTATTTTTGATTGTGTTGTTGATAAAACTGAAAATTGTTATCCAATGATCCCATCTGGAAAAGCTCACAATCAAATGTTGTTGGGTAAACAAGACGAAGAAGATAAAATTTCTGATGAAGGAAAAGTATTAGTTTAGTTATGGTAAAATCTGCTTACAGTTTTGCAATAAAAAAAGAAAAAGTTGAAAACTACATAATTGTTGTTTGGGTTGATAATGAAGCTGGTGTCCTGGCTCGGGTAGTAGGACTCTTTTCTGGAAGAGGCTATAACATTGACTCACTTGCTGTTGCAGAAGTGGATAAGAAAAAAAATATTTCTCGTATTACTATAGCCACATCAGGAACACCACAAGTTCTTCAGCAGATAAAGTTGCAGTTAGGAAAACTTGTGCCTGTTCACAAAGTTGCTGATTTTCCAAGCAATACGAAAACATTATTGAGAGAAATGGCATTATTGAAAATAGTTGCTTCAAATTCGCAACTAAAAAAAGCTAAAAAACTATGCCAAAAGCACAAGTGCAAAGTTCTTGATAAAACAGCAAAATCTTTGGTATTTGAGATATCAGCTATGAAAAAAGAAATTGATGTTCTAATTAAAAAATTACAACCCTTAGGTTTAGCTAGTGCATCTAGGACTGGTGTAGTAGCAATGACAAAAGGCTCAGAAGTATATAAAAAAATTTAAAGGAAATTTTATGAAAATGTTTTATGAAAAAGATACAGATGTAAATTTAATTAAAGAGAAAAAAATAGCAATTTTTGGTTACGGAAGCCAAGGTCACGCTCACGCATTAAATTTAAAAGATAGTGGAGTAAAAGAAGTGGTAGTCGCTCTTAGAGATGGATCTGCAAGCAAAGTAAAAGCGGAATCCAAAGGATTAAAAGTTATGAATTTATCAGATGCTGCAGAGTGGGCTGATGTGGTAATGATTTTAACACCAGATGAATTACAAGCTGCAATTTATAAAAATCATATAGAGCAAAGGGTAAAAGAAGGAACCTCAATAGCTTTTGCTCACGGTTTAAATATTCATTATGATTTAATTAAAGCAAGAAAAGATTTAGATGTATTTATGGTAGCGCCTAAAGGTCCGGGACATTTAGTAAGAAGCGAGTATGAGAAAGGCGGTGGAGTTCCTTGTTTGTTTGCAGTTCATCAAAATGGTTCTGGCAAAGCCAGAGAGCTTGCTATGTCGTATGCTTCTGCAGTTGGTGGCGGAAGATCAGGAATTATTGAAACTACATTTAAAGATGAAGTTGAAACAGATTTATTTGGAGAGCAAACTGTTCTTTGCGGTGGATTAGTAGAATTAATAAAAAATGGCTATGAAACTTTAGTGGAAGCTGGGTATGAGCCAGAGATGGCATATTTTGAAACTGTGCACGAAGTCAAGTTGATTGTAGATTTAATTTATGAAGGTGGAATTGCTAATATGAATTATTCAATCTCAAATACTGCAGAATATGGTGAATATGTATCAGGTCCTAAAATTATTAATAAGCAAGAAACAAAGAAAAAGATGAAAGAGGTTTTAGCCAATATCCAATCTGGAAAATTTACGAAACAATGGATGGATGAATGTAAAAATGGTCAAAAAAACTTCTTAAAAACTAGAGAAAAACTAGCAGAGCATCCAGTTGAGAAAGTTGGAGCTGAGCTCAGAGCTCTTATGCCTTGGATTAGCAAAAAGAAGCTTATTGACAGCGACAAAAATTAATTTTTTAATAACTTTAGGTTTTTGGCGAATAATTATTTTACATTCTCACTTGGAGATTGTAATATTATTTATAAAAAATATCCAAAATGTCAGAAAAAAATAGAGTTTATATATTTGATACGACAATGCGTGATGGAGAGCAGTCTCCCGGCGCATCGATGAGTTTAGAAGAAAAAATTCAGATTTCTAGAGTATTTGATGAATTGGGAGTAGATATTATAGAAGCGGGATTTCCTATAGCTTCGCCCGGTGATTTTGAAGCTGTTACAGAAGTAAGTAAAATTTTAAAAAAATCAATTCCTTGTGGTTTGTCTAGACACATAAAAAAAGATATTGATGCCTGTTATGAAGCATTAAAATTAGCGAAAAGATTTAGAATTCATACTTTTATTTCAACAAGTCCGCTTCACATGAAACACAAATTAAACAAATCGCCTGAAGAAGTTATTGAAGCAATAAAAGAGCATGTAACTTATGCAAGAAAATTTACTGATGATGTAGAATGGTCTTGCGAAGATGGAACAAGAACAGACATTGACTTTATGTGCAAGACTGTTGAACTTGCAATTAAATGTGGTGCAAAAACAATTAATATACCTGATACAGTTGGATATACTATTCCTTCAGAATTTAAAAAAATAATTGAAACACTTATTAATAAAGTACCAAATATAGATAAAGCAATTTTGTCAACACACTGTCACAATGATCTGGGTTTAGCAGTAGCTAATTCATTGGCTGGAGTTTCGGCAGGAGCAAGACAGATTGAATGTACGATTAATGGTATAGGAGAAAGAGCTGGCAATGCTGCTCTAGAGGAACTTGTAATGGCTATGAAAACCAGAAATGATTTAATGCCATTTAGTACAGGAATAAATACAAAATTATTAAGCAAAGCTTCGAAAGTTGTATCAAATGCCACTGGTTTTCCTGTTCAGTTTAATAAGGCTATTGTTGGAAAAAATGCTTTTGCTCATGAATCTGGAATACATCAGGACGGAATGCTTAAAAATAGAAATACTTATGAAATTATGACTCCCGAGAGTGTTGGAGTTAAACAAACTTCTTTAGTTATGGGCAAGCACTCTGGAAGACATGCTTTTAAAGATAAGTTAACTGACCTAGGCTATAAAGATATTACAGATGATGTAATTCAAAACGCTTTTGGTAAATTTAAAATTCTTGCAGATAAAAAAAAACATGTTTACGACGAAGATATTGCCGCTTTAGTAGATGATAGCTTAATTAAAGAGGATAATGTTATAACTTTAAAATCCCTCAAGGTTTTTGCTGGAACAGGCGAACCGCAAAGAGCAGACATGACATTAGAAGTTTATGGTGAAATTAAAAAAGCAACTGAAATGGGTGATGGTCCAGTAGATGCTATTTTTAAATGTATAAAAAAATTATATTCACACGATGTAAAACTTCAACTTTATCAAGTGCATGCTGTAACAGAAGGAACAGATGCCCAGGCTACAGTGAGTGTAAGAATTGAAGAAAATGGAAAAACAACAGTTGGTCAAGCAGCTGACACAGATACTCTTGTTGCTTCAGCAAATGCATATTTAAATGCATTAAATAAGATGATTATAAAAAGAAAAAAAACAGCACCAGATGGGTATCAACAGCAAAAAAATTATCAAAATAAAAAAATGAAAGGAATATAAATGTTTAATTTTTTTAATATAAATAAACTTACCAATATATGGTCGACTGATATGGCTATAGATTTGGGCACAGCTAATACTTTAGTATTTGTAAAAGGAGAAGGTATTGTTCTTAACGAACCATCAGTTGTGGCTATAATAGAAGAAAAAGGAAAAAAATCTGTGCTTGCAGTAGGAGATGAAGCAAAAACTATGCTTGGAAGAACTCCAGGCAATATAACTGCAGTAAGACCTTTAAGGGATGGTGTAATTGCTGACTTCGTAGTAACAGAAGAAATGATAAAACACTTTATAAAGAAAGTGCACAAACGGAAAGCTTTTGCAAATCCTAGGATTTTAATTTGTGTACCAACTGGATCTACGCCAGTTGAAAGAAAAGCAATTCAAGATTCCGCACTAGCTGCTGGCGCCAGAAAAGTGAATTTAATTGAAGAGCCAATAGCAGCAGCAATAGGGGCCGGATTACCTATTTCCGAAGCTACTGGATCAATGGTGATTGATATTGGTGGTGGCACCACTGAGATTGCGGTTATGTCGCTTGGTGGAGTTGTGTATGCAAATTCTTTAAGGGTTGCGGGTGATGCCATGGACACAGGTATAATTACCTACATGAGAAAACAATTTAATTTATTAGTAGGAGAAGCGAGTGCTGAAAAAATAAAAAAAGAAATAGGAACAGCCATACCAACAAGTGGCAATACCTATTTAATGAAAGGTAGAGATATAAGATCAGGAACTCCTAAAGAAATATCGCTGAAAGAAGAAGATACCGCTGAAGCATTAAAACCAGTTTTAACTCAAATTGTAGCTGGCATAAAAGATGCTTTAGAAAAAACACCCCCAGAACTATCCGCAGATTTGGTGGATATGGGTTTAGTGCTTACTGGAGGAGGAGCTCTTCTTAAGAACATAGATAAACTAATTACGAAAGAAACGGGTTTGCCTGTTCAGATTGCTGAAGACCCATTATCTTGTGTAGCTCTTGGAACTGGAAAAGCGCTAGATCAGGAAGAAGCATTCTCAAACATGTTAATAGGAGGATGATTTTTAGATAATGTATTATGGATACAAATCGTGAGGATTTTGGCATAGCAATTCGTTCTGCTTTTTTAACCAAAGGATCGAAACAAAAGTTTTCATTATTTGCGCTTATAGTTCTTTCTATTATATTTCTTTCGGTTGAAACAATAGAAACAAAACCACTCAAATATTTAAGAGCATTTGTAAAGGATGTAATCTATAGAGGGGCTATGGTTGTTTCTACTCCATCAAAAAGTATTAATAATTTTAGTGATTTTATTAATCAACATGTGCACCTTTATGATGATTATAGCAAATTAAAAGAAGAAAATAATGAATTAAAAAATAAAATTTCAGAAAAAAATTTTTTAGAATTAGAAAACAACCAATTAAGAAAACTAATCGAAGAGCAAGTTTCTTCAATTTCTAATTTCACAAGTGCGAGAGTTATGTTGGATAAACAGAGTCCATATCTTAACTCTTTTATTATTAACATTGGAAGTAATAAAAATATAAAAAATGGGATGGCAGCCATGGATGGAAAAAATTTTATCGGAAGAATAGTCGATGTAAATTTTTTTTCATCTAGAGTTTTGCTTATATCAGATTTAAATAGTAAAATTCCTGTTATGACCGAACCATCAGCGAATCACGCTATTTTAAGTGGCCACGGAGATAGTAAACCAACATTAGAATATTTACCTAAAAGTCATAATATTCAAGATGGTGATAAAGTATATACATCAGGAAAAGAAGGAATTTTTTCACCGGGCATCCCCATTGGAGAAGTCAAAATTGAAGATGATATTGCCAAGGTTTTATTATTTTCTGATCTAAGTCAGATAACTTTTATAAATATTAATTTAGAAGACTTTCATAGCGATAAGTAAATTTTTTTATGGCCTATATATATAAACAAGCTAAATTTAAATTTTTTGAATTATTACCACTTTTAATACTCTTTTATATTTCTTTTAATGGAAGCTCTACAATTGATTTAAAATATTTTTCAATTAATGTTCATTATATTCTTGTTTATTATTGGGTTTTAAGAGAACCTAAAATGTTGGGATATGGTTTTATATTTCTTTCAGGCATAATTAATGATGTGGTGCTTGGGCTTCCATTAGGTGTTAATGCTTTATCTTTGTTAGTTATAGCTGCTGTTGCAGCATACGCTAGAGTTGTAACTGTAAGGATCACATTAATAAGTGATTGGATAAGTTTTATTCCAGCATTATTACTTGCAAATTTTATTTATTTCTTATCATTATATTTTTCAGATTATTCGGTAGATTATCTTTTCCTATTCAAAAATTCTATTTTTACGTTTATTTTTTATCCAGTTTTGTGGGTAATTTTTTCACTAATACTAAACTTAACAAAATCCTAATGTATGCTTAGTTTTGCAGAAACTTTTCAAAGTAAATCAAAAACAATCACCAGACGAATGTTTATTTTATCTTCGTTAAAAGCAGCAGTCTTTGTTGCTATAATTACTAGACTATTTTACCTACAAATTTCTGAAAATATAAAATGGAGAACTTTGTCAGACAAGAATCGATTGAGGGAATGGAAAACGGTTCCTCAGAGAGGAATAATAGCAGATCATTTTGGTAAAGAAATTGCAAAAAATACTCAAGTATTTCAGCTACACATGATCCCAGAAGATGTCCCCAATCTTGAAGAGCTTTTTTTTAGACTGTCAAAAATAATTAATTTTGATAAGCGAACAAAAAATAATTTAATAAAAAAACTGAAAAAACGTAAACCATGGGAAACTATAATAGTTTCAGATAATTTATCCTGGGAAGAGTTTTCAAGATTGAATCTTTTTTTACATGAGATACAAGGAATAAAACCTGTGGTTGCTGTAGCAAGAAAATATTTAGAAGATGGCTCATCTTCTCACATCCTTGGATATGTTTCAGAAGTGAGTGTAGAAGATTTAGAAAATAGTTCATTATTAAGAGACATTAACGTTCCTGGATTAAAGACGGGTAAAAATGGTTTAGAAAAGTCTCTAAATGAAGAAATGATTGGACAGCCAGGACTTCAAAGATTTGAGGTTAATGCACATGGAAAAAGAATTAATGAGCTTAAATTTATTCGAGGAACCCCAGGTAAAAATTATAGAACAACTTTAGATATAGAAGTTCAAAAACTTGGAGGTGAATTATTAAAAGGGAAAAGTGGATCAATATGTGTAATGGATATTTATACAGGAGGTCTCGTAGCTATAGTATCTAGCCCAACATTTGATGCGAACAAGTTTGTGCATGGTATAACTTCAAAAGACTGGCAAGATTTAATCAATGATGAAAAAAAACCTTTGATTAATAAATCTATAGCAGGTCTTTACCCACCAGGATCGACTATTAAACCTCTTGTTGCACTATCAGCACTAGAAAATGATGTTATTAGTCCCAACACCACAAGAGAGTGCAGAGGATCAATCGAACTTTATGGTCATAAATACCATTGTTGGAAAGAAAAAGGTCATGGATTTGTAAATTTAAGAGAAGCTATAAAACAATCTTGCGATATTTATTTTTATGAAGTGGCAAGAAGATTGGGA
>Ga0209035_10000949_pt1 | contig 11636 bp, 8 predicted proteins | sample MarorgKNORR_S2LV_6_FD_188220 | JGI IMG/M metagenome (GOLD analysis project Ga0209035, IMG submission 188220) | Marine microbial communities from the Southern Atlantic Ocean, analyzing organic carbon cycling - AAIW_A/KNORR_S2/LV (SPAdes) (version 2) | ecosystem: Environmental > Aquatic > Marine >...
CACTCGCTGGAGGCGAAGTTCCTACTGGAGACCAAGTAACCCTATTGATTCCCGCCAATAGTTTACCCGACCTCAATGACGGAGTACACCCCGAATTGACCAATTCTTTTACCATGCCCGACGGCTTTAAAAGCGCACTCCCTATGAATGTGGTACCTGCTCCTCCTATGGCACAGCTAAGCATAGGTCTTCCTTTTAAAGCAGACCTTATTTTACGCATGGGGCCAAAAATCAACTTAGACGAAACCGACATCCATCTTTTTGGCGTAGGGCTTAAAAAAGAAATCACCCACTGGTTTGGCCCTGTAAAATACACGCCACTACATGTTTCTTTACTAGGAACGTACACGCAAATGGGCATAAGTACCCAAATTGAAGACAGTGTAGAAGGGACAAACAGAGAACTTGCTATTACATTAAACTCCTATAGCATTCAAGCCATTGCTTCGCTGAACTTCCCAATTATTAATTTCTATGGAGGCTTTGGGTACAGTGGAGGCAATAGCCAGGTAGACATGTTAGGCAACTACCATTTAACGTACCAAACGGGTTTGCCCTCTCCTAACAACACCGTTACCAGGACACTTACAGACCCTATTGAGCAACAGTTCACAACCAGCACTTTTAAAACAACTGTAGGCACCCGGCTCAGTCTTGGTTTTTTTAAGGTATTTGCAGACTACTCTATACAAGAATACAATACCGTAAGCGCCGGAGTCGCTATTAGTATTCGCTAAAACAACTTAAAACAGTTCCCATGAAAACAAAATCCCTCCTTTTAATACTCTGCTTTGCACACCTACATGCCTTTGCTCAAGACGTCGACTTAGAGGTGTATGCGACGGGCTTCAACAAACCCATAGACATACAAAACGCAGGAGACAGTCGGTTGTTTATTGCAGAACAAGACGGATTGATAAAAGTCATAAATACCGATGGAAGCACCCGGTCAACTCCTTTTTTAGACCTAACAGCCATCGTGAGTTCTGGCGGAAATGAACAGGGATTGCTAGGCCTTGCATTTCACCCTAACTACAGCACAAATGGCTATTTTTTTGTCAACTACACGAACAATTCTGGAAACACTGTCGTCGCGAGATACACTGTAAGTTCAGATCAAAACATCGCAGACAGCGCCTCTGAAGAAATTATTATGACCATTGCACAACCCTACTCCAACCACAACGGAGGCGCGGTTGTTTTTGGCCCAGACGGCTACTTATACATAGGCATGGGAGACGGCGGAAGTGGCGGCGATCCAGAAAACAACGCTCAGAACACCGCTTCTTTATTAGGGAAAATAATACGTATTGATATTGACAACGGACTGCCTTATACCATTCCTTCAGACAACCCTTTTGTGAGTGATTCCAATATTGAAAATGAGATTTGGGCTATTGGTGTACGCAATCCATGGCGGTTTAATTTTGACAGCCAAAACGGCGATTTATGGATGGGCGATGTAGGACAATACGATTATGAAGAAATCAACCATACAGCAGCTGGTGTAAGCGGACTAAATTATGGATGGCGTTGTTACGAGGGAGATCATACGTACGACACCAATGGATGCCAAGACATTGCAAACTACACCTTTCCTGTTGCTGAATACGCACATTCTGGCAGTGCTGCCTACCGCTGTTCTATTACAGGAGGCTATGTATACAGAGGGAGCATGCATACTGGATTACAGGGTTGGTATTTTTTTGCTGATTATTGTAGTGACGAAATAGGCACTGTAAACTCCAGCTATGAAATCACCTACCACGAACCTTCAATAGGCGGTTCTTTTGTTACTTTTGGAGAAGACCATATTAACGAACTCTACGTCGCTGGACTCAATAGCGGTGTTATTTATAGCATTACAGAAATGTCGGTAGCAGTCGATGAGTTTGATCTTTCAACAAGCATTACCTTACACCCAAACCCTGCAAAAGAAGACACCGTAATTCGAAGTAGCAGTGTTGAATTTCAGCGAGTAGAAATTTTCAACATCCTTGGCAAAAAAATAAAGAGTCTTTTTACCAACAATACTTTAGAACACACCTTAGATTTAACAGAACTCTCACAAGGGATCTATCTTTTAAAAATAACCACCCAAAACCAAGGTGTTCTTGTAAAAAAACTAGTTGTGGAGTAACCCGTTTTCTCACTAAAAAAACAGCGCTAAAAAAGAGGCGCTTTCGGGTTGTTTTTTACACACTTTTCAGGTCTAAGTATCAATTATTTATCTTATTTTTGTCGCGTTAAAAAACTCATTTAAAAAATATTCATATGAAAATTACAGTTGTAGGAGCTGGTGCTGTAGGTGCTAGTTGTGCAGAATACATTGCTATTAAAAACTTCGCCTCAGAAGTAGTCATCTTAGATATCAAAGAAGGATTTGCTGAAGGAAAAGCAATGGACTTAATGCAAACTGCTTCATTAAACGGCTTTGACACCAAAATTACTGGAACCACAAACGACTATACCAAAACTGCAGATTCTAACATTTGTGTGATTACTTCAGGAATTCCTAGAAAACCAGGAATGACCCGTGATGAATTGATTGGGATCAACGCTGGAATTGTAAAAATGGTTTCTGAAAACTTATTAAAACACTCTCCAAACACCATCATTATTGTCGTTTCCAACCCAATGGACACTATGACGTATTTGGTGCATAAAACAACTGGATTGCCAAAAAATAGAATTATTGGTATGGGCGGTGCTTTAGACTCTGCACGTTTCAAATACAGATTGGCTGAAGCTTTAGAAGCGCCTATTTCTGACATTGATGGAATGGTTATTGGAGGTCATTCAGACAAAGGAATGGTTCCTTTAACGCGTTTGGCAACACGTAATTCTGTGCCTGTTTCTGAATTTATTTCAGACGAAAGATTAACACAAGTACTAGAAGATACCAAAGTTGGTGGCGCTACCTTAACAAAATTACTAGGCACTTCTGCTTGGTATGCACCAGGTGCTGCTGTTTCTGGATTGGTACAAGCGATTGCTTGCGATCAGAAAAAAATATTCCCTTGTTCTGTTTTACTAGACGGAGAATACGGATTGAGCGACCTTTGTATTGGGGTTCCTGTAATCTTAGGAAAAAACGGCATTGAAGAAATTATAGAAATCAACTTAAACGATGCAGAAAAAGCACACATGGCTGCTTCTGCAGAAGGCGTAAAAGCAACCAACAACTTGTTGACGTTGTAAGAAAATACCTTTTTTATATAGCAAAAACCACGTACAGTTTGTACGTGGTTTTTTTTAGTTGAAAATAATCGGCTTTGTACTTATGGGTATTTTCACAAAATGATAAGGACGTGTTGGCATTTGCGTAAAATCGCCATTGTTTAATTTATCTACTACAACAACAATATTCTCAGAGTTTTCAACAACCGAAATAATATCAATACTGTGGCCTCCTGTTGGCCATGGTTGATCAAAAGACGCAATTACTTGGTGCTCTTCAAAATTCACATTTGCTGCGTCTGGAACAGTTGCTATTCCCCAACTGTTTGTAACAAATTCATCCCACGCTACAGCATTAGAGAACACCTCACCATGTCGGGTTGGGTTGTAATTCGGATTAAAATACTCCCCTTTACTAACCAAAACAGGTGTTATTTCAAATGACTGAAACTCAGTAGACTTCTCGCAATTTACAATGAGAAATAGAACTAAAATAGAAATCATTTTTTTCATAAGGCTTTATTTTTAAGTGCAGCAAGTGTACTCGTTTTCTTACGTTACATATTCCGCTAACCGATTGGCAAAATATGTCCAGCCAGCCAACCCGCTTTCTCTCGAAAATTCTGGAACCGCTTCAGGAAAAGACACCAACACTTCACTGGTAATTCGCAAGCGTGTGCCTGTGGTTTCTGGAAAGAGCTCAAAAATAGACACCGAAACACCGGGGTATTCTTTAAAACGCCATTCGTAAGCTATTTTCTGGTTTGGCGTTACCGCTACAACTTTCCATTGGTGAAAAAAATGACGCGTGCCCGATACCACATCAAAACCCACTTCAAACCCTTCCGTAGCTTCAAAAGCAGGAATTTGTTCAAAAAACCAGTGTTGCATGTGCGACACTTCGGTGAGCATTTTCCAAATTTCTTGGGGTGATTTCAGGAATGTTTTTTCTACGACAACAGGTTTCATTTATTTCTTTTTTTATGACAATCCTGAGATGACACCGTTATCATCTATCGTCATTCCTTCTGAGGCTGGGTTTGCTGGTAAGCCAGGCATGCGCATCATTTTTCCTAGAATAGGAATGACAAACTGCGCACCTGCAGCAATTTCAATTTCGCGAACAGTTACTGTAAAGCCTTCAGGCCTTCCCAATAATTTATCGTTGTCTGAAAAAGATTTTTGAGTCTTTGCCATACAGACCGCAAAATCATCAAAGCCCAAACGGCTGATGCGTCGTAAATTGAGCTGTGCTTTTTTACTGTACTCTACTGCTGTAGCTCCATATATTTCTTTCGCAATGATTTCAATTTTATCTTTAATCGGACTTTTCCAATCGTACAAAGGCTTAAAGGTTGTCGCTTTATTTTCTACCACATGTACCACTGCTTTTGCCAAAGCAGCTGTTCCTGCGCCTCCTTTAGCCCATCCTTCAGAAACTACGGCTTGCACGCCTAATTTTGCACACGCTTCCTGTACAAAAACAACCTCTTCTTCGCTGTCTGTGAAAAAAGAATTGATGGCCACCACGGGCTCAATATTAAATTTACGAATGTTTTCAATGTGTTTTTCTAAATTTTCAAACCCTGCTGTAACCGCTGTAATATCAGGTGTATTGTAGGCTGCTGTTTTTGCACCTCCATGATGTCTTAGCGCTCGAATGGTTGCTACCAATACCACAGCTTTCGGATTCAATTTAGCAAAAGCACATTTGATATTTAAAAACTTCTCGGCACCTAGATCGGCTCCAAATCCAGCTTCTGTTACTACATAGTTTGATAAGGAGAGTCCCATTTTTGTAGCAATAATGGTATTGGTTCCTTGGGCAATATTGGCAAAAGGCCCTCCGTGAATGATCGCCGGATTTTCTTCTAAGGTTTGCACTAAATTTGGTTTAATGGCATCTTTTAACAAAATAGCCATGGCGTTTTCGGCTTGTAAATCTCTCGCAAACACAGGCTGATTGTCAAAGGTAAAACCGATAAAAATATCGCCCAATCGTTGTTTTAAATTTTTAAAATCTGTCGCCATACACAGTATCGCCATTACTTCAGAAGCCGGTGTAATATTAAAACCATCTTCTCTAGGAACCCCGTTGGCAGTTCCGCCGAGCCCAATGGTTATGTTCCGAAGTGCACGATCGTTCATGTCAATCACACGTTTCCATAAAATGGTACGCGGGTCGATATTCAGGTTGTTTTTCTTGTTCTGTATGTTGTTATCTATCAAAGCGGCCAAAAGATTGTTGGCTTTTTCTACCGCATTAAAATCGCCTGTAAAATGCAAGTTGATATCTTCCATAGGCACCACTTGAGAATACCCGCCACCGGCAGCACCACCTTTGATACCAAACACAGGGCCTAAAGAAGGCTCTCGCAACACCACGGTTGCTTGCTTACCAATAGTGTTCAACCCTTCCGTTAAACCAATAGAAACGGTTGTCTTTCCTTCTCCCGCAGGTGTGGGTGTTAAAGCAGTAACCAAGACCAAATTATTAGCCTCCACCTTTGCGTCGTCTATTAAATGTAAGGGCAATTTCGCTTTGTACTTGCCGTACATCTCTAAATCGTCTTCATGGATTCCTAATTTTTTAGCCACGGCTGTAATGTGCAATAAGGTCTTGTTTTGTGCAATTTCTATGTCGGATTTCTGTGCCATTTTGTAACTATATTTTTGCGTTTTAATTCGTTTTTCGTTTCCGTTTACACGGTGCTTTTCCCCTGTTAGGGTTAGGTAAATATACAGAAATTAGGTGCTAAAAAACAGGCAAAATCTGCAAAGTTTTGAAAAACAAGATGCTTCTTATATAAATGTACCAAAAGAATTGGCTACTCTTGTTTGAAATACTATATTTGCACGTTTTTAAATAGAATTCGACTTAAATTATTGAAGATGCAAAACAAAGGATTAATTAGATTATTCGCTATTCTTTTTGGATTGGTAAGTGTATACCAATTGTCATTTACTTTTTTCACAAACAAAGTAGAAGATGCCGCCAAAGTATATGCCAAAAGCAAAGCCGTAAACAATGACGGGAAAGAAATTGCAAAATACGAAAGAACATATTTAGACAGTGTTGCTCACAAAGAGGTAATCAATATTGGCGTGGCTCAATTTAGCTACAACGATATCAAGGACAAAGAAATGAACCTTGGATTGGACTTAAAAGGAGGGATCAACGCCATCTTACAGATTTCTGTAAAAGAAGTACTAAGAGGCTTGGCTAACAACTCTAAAAACGCTGTTTTCAACCAAGCATTAACCAATGCAGATGCGGCGCAAAAAAGAAGTACTGATACCTACTTGAATTTATTTTACGATGCTTTCGAAGAAGAGAGTAACGGAACCATCAAATTAAGTGATCCTACTATTTTTGGAACCAAATCGTTGCGAGATAAAATTGACTTCAACAATACAAACGAAGAAGTAAAGCCTATTTTACAAGAAGAACTTAACAGCTCTATCAATACCGCTTTTGAAGTATTGCGTAGTAGAATTGATAAGTTTGGGGTAACACAACCAAACATTCAACGTATTGGAAACTCAGGGAGAATTCAAATTGAATTGCCAGGAGCAAAAGACATTGAGCGTGTACAGAAATTAATTACCAGCAAAGCTGAATTACAGTTCTGGGAAGTGTACACCAATGCAGAAGTACAAAACTACTTCTTTGCAGCCAATGAGAAAGTAGCGAGCATGTTGCAAGATGCAACACCAGCAGAAAGCACAGAAACTGCGTCTACAGATATTAACGACTTATTAGGAGAGTCTACTGACTCTACCAAGGTTGCACCCTTAGAAAAGAACTTATTCACCTACATGTCTCCAAACATTGCACAAAGCGAAGCACAAAGAAGCTCGTTGGTGGCACAAGCAAAAGTAGTGGATACTGCCATGGTAAACAGTTTACTTGCTTCTAAAGAAGTAAGAGCCTTGTTACCAATGAACTTAAAGCATGTAAAATTCTTATGGGATTACAAAGCACAACCTGCTGCTGCTGGAGGTTCAGAAATTATTGGATTGTACGCCATCAAATCGAACAGAAATGATGTTGCTCCTATTGAAGGAGATGTAATTGTAGATGCTTCTCAAGTGTTTGACCAATTGGGGAACAAACCAGAAGTAAGCATGACCATGAATAACTTAGGAACAAAGTTATGGGCTAAAATGACTACCGAAAACGCTGGAAACTTTGTAGCCGTAGTCTTAGATGACTATGTATATACTGCACCAAGTGTAAACACGCCAATTACTGGTGGTAGAACTTCTATCTCTGGCGGAAGCATGACTATTGAAGAAGCACAAGATATTTCAACTGTATTAAAAGCGGGTAAATTACCTGCTGCTGCTCGTATCATTCAAGCAGAAGTAGTAGGGCCTTCTTTAGGACAAGAATCTATTGACAGAAGTACCAACTCATTTATGCTTGCTATCTTATTAGTATTGGTATGGATGTGTATCTATTACGGAAGAGCTGGATTCTTTGCAGACATTGCATTGTTGGTAAACATCTTGTTTATCTTCGGAATCTTAGCGTCGTTTAATGCCGTCTTAACCTTACCTGGTATTGCTGGTATTATCTTAACGATAGGAATGTCTGTAGATGCCAACGTAATTATATTTGAACGTATTAAAGAAGGAATCAACAAAGGGAAAGGATTGCGTTTAGCAGTTACCGAAGGGTTTAGTGTAAAAGGAGCCTTGTCTGCGATTATTGATGCAAACATTACCACCTTACTAACCGGTATTATCTTATACATCTTTGGAACAGGACCTATTAAAGGATTTGCATTGACCTTAATGATTGGTATTGCAACCTCTTTATTTACCGCTGTATTTATTACACGTCTATTAGTTGACGGTGCCGTAAACAAAGGAACCAACTTAACGTTTAACACAAGCATCTCTAAAAACTGGTTTCAAAACTTGAGTTTAGACTTCTTGAAAAAACGTAAAATTGCATACATGATCTCTGGAGCAATTATTCTTGGAGGTTTGTTCTCCATTGCTTCAATTGGATTGAAACAAGGAGTTGACTTTAAAGGAGGACGTTCGTACGTTGTACGTTTTGACCAACCAATGAACGCTACTGAAGTTGCCAACACCTTAAAAGAATCTTTCGGTTCGGCTCCAGAAGTAAAAACATATGGATCTGATTCTCAATTAAAAATAACAACTGTTTATAAAATTGAAGAAGAAGGCGCAAATGTTGATAGCGATGTGCAAAAAACATTGTACACTGGTTTACAAAGTTATTTAGGAGATACTTCTTACGAAGAGTTTAAACCTGGATTCGAAAAAGCAGGCAACGGTATTATGAGCTATATGAAAGTAGAGCCTACCATTGCAGATGATATTAAACAATCAGCTATATGGGCCGTATTAGGGTCATTACTAGTGGTGTTCTTATACATCTTATTGCGTTTTAGAAAAATGTCATTTAGTGTTGGTGCTGTATTAGCAGTATTCCACGATGTACTAATCGTTCTTGGTGTATTCTCTATCTTATACAAATTCATGCCATTTGACATGGAAATCGGACAATCATTTATCGCAGCGATCTTAACCGTGGTTGGATACTCCTTAAATGATACCGTGGTTATCTTTGACAGAATTAGAGAGTTTACTGGAGGTAGTAAATACGTAAACAAAGACACGGTAAACAAAGCATTGAGCAGCACACTTGGAAGAACAATAAATACCTCATTAACTACCTTATTGGTAATGTTGGCTATTTTCTTCTTCGGTGGAGATTCTATTAAAGGATTTATGTTTGCATTAATTATTGGTGTGTTGGTAGGTACCTACTCATCATTATTTGTAGCAACTCCTATCATGTTTGATACGTCTAAGAAAGAAGGCGTAACTAGCTAAAAAACAGTAATACTTACTAAAGCCGTTTTGTTTCTACTGAACCAATTTCAGGAAAAATAAAACGGTTTTTGTATTTCAATATAGAAAGCGACTATCTTTGTCATCTTATGAAAATCATCAAACTACACGACCTCTATTTTAAACCCTTGATTCGCAAGGAAGAAATTGCAGGTATCGTACAGCAATTAGCCACCGATGTAAAAGCAGACATGCCACCCGGAGAAATTCCAATTTTTATTGGCATTTTAAACGGTTGTTTTTTATTCGCTGCAGATTTTCTAAGAGCATACACAGGAGATTGCGAAGTCTCTTTTGTAAAGTTAGCTTCTTACCAAGGCACCAGCTCTACCGAAAAAGTAACCCAATTGGTAGGGTTAAATACCGCCCTCGAAGGACGTACCGTGGTTATCTTAGAAGATGTAATCGACACCGGAAACACCTTGCAAGAAATCTACAAGATTTTCGAAAACGAAAAGGTCAAACAATTAAAAATAGCCACCCTATTCTTCAAACCTACGGTCTTTAGAAAAGAGCTGCCTATTGATTATATTGGCAAGAATATTGACGACAGTTTTATTGTCGGTTATGGCTTAGATTACAATAATCTCGGTAGAAACTACGCAGACATATACCAATTAACAACACCACCAACAATGAAAAATATCGTATTATTTGGCCCTCCGGGAGCAGGTAAAGGAACACAAGCAACACTTTTAAAAGAAAAGTACGACTTAATTCACATTTCTACAGGAGACGTTTTTAGGTACAATATTAAAAACCAAACCGAATTAGGTGTGTTAGCAAAGACCTATATTGATGCTGGAAACTTAGTTCCAGATGAAGTAACCATTAACATGTTGAAAGAAGAGGTGCTAAAAAATGCAGGTGCCAACGGATTTATTTTTGACGGTTTTCCTCGTACCCAATCGCAAGCAGAAGCTTTAGATACTTTCTTAGCCGAAAAAGGAGCGCAAATTAACGGCATGGTTGCCTTAGAAGTTTCTGAAGACCTATTGGTTGCCCGTTTGTTAGAACGCGGTAAAACAAGTGGTAGAAGCGACGACATGGACGAAAGTAAAATACGCAATCGTTTTAATGAGTATAATACCAAAACGGCGATTTTAAAAAAATATTACCAAGCACAAAACAACTACTTTGGTGTTGACGGCGTAGGATCTATCAACGAGATAACTGCCCGTTTATCTGAAGTATTTGACACCTTATAAAAGAACAACCCACTCTAAAGAAGCAACACAATGACTGAAGGAAATTTTGTAGACTACATCAAAGTATATGCCTCTTCTGGTAAAGGAGGGAGTGGATCTATGCACTTACATAGAGAGAAATTTATCACCAAAGGTGGACCCGATGGTGGTGATGGTGGACGTGGAGGTCATATCATTCTTCGAGGAGATAAAAACATGTGGACCCTGTTTCACTTGAAATTTAGAAAACACTTTAGAGCAGACCACGGAGGTTCTGGAAGTAAAAGTAGAAGTACCGGACACGATGGGAAAGACGTCTATGTAAACGTTCCTTTAGGAACCATTATTAGAGACGCAGACACCAATGCCATTTTGTTTGAAGTAACTGATGAGGGGCAAGAAATTGTCTTGTTACGCGGTGGTATGGGAGGCCGTGGAAACTGGCACTTTAAATCGTCTACCAACCAAACACCGCGCTATGCACAACCAGGTATAGACGGTATTGAAGGTTGGTTTTTATTAGAACTGAAATTATTAGCAGATGTAGGTCTTGTAGGTTTTCCTAATGCAGGAAAATCGACACTCTTGTCTGTCATTACTTCTGCAAAACCAAAAATTGCAGACTACGCATTTACCACCCTAAAACCCAATTTAGGAATTGTAGAATACCGCGATTACAAAAGTTTTGTAATGGCTGATATTCCTGGAATTATTGAAGGAGCAGCCGAAGGAAAAGGGCTCGGGCATCGATTCTTGCGTCATATTGAACGCAACTCTACTCTACTCTTTTTAATTCCCGCAGACAGCGATGACATTGCCAAAGAATACGGAATTCTACTAAACGAACTTAAAAAACACAATCCAGAATTGTTAGACAAAGATCGTTTTTTAGCCATTTCTAAGGCAGACATGTTAGACGAAGAATTGCAAGCAGCCATTACAGAAGAATTGCCCAAAGACATACCGCATATCTTTATCTCTTCAGTAGCACAAATTGGACTACAAGAGCTGAAAGACAAGTTGTGGAACATGTTAAATTAAGCAGTCGCTTTCTTTACATTTTTATTCGAATTGGCAACTGATATTGTGTTGCTACAGGGATACCTCGCTTGATCGCTGGGTATACTTTAGGGAGTTCTTGTACACTTTTACGCAAAAGGCTGTCCAATGTTGGCAGTACCTCTAACAATTTAGCCGCTGCGTGTATCTGTTTTACAGAAATAACCCCCTGTGCATCTATAGACAAGTCTATAGACAAATTCTCATCTACAGAATCTTTTGCATGCAACGAGTGGTTGGCTAAATTTTCTGAAAAACGCTGGTGTAATACAATACTAAAACAAGCTGTTTTAGCAACACCCAGCAAGCTATCGCAAG
>Ga0209035_10000951_pt1 | contig 11628 bp, 9 predicted proteins | sample MarorgKNORR_S2LV_6_FD_188220 | JGI IMG/M metagenome (GOLD analysis project Ga0209035, IMG submission 188220) | Marine microbial communities from the Southern Atlantic Ocean, analyzing organic carbon cycling - AAIW_A/KNORR_S2/LV (SPAdes) (version 2) | ecosystem: Environmental > Aquatic > Marine >...
TGGTTTCAAGATTCAAAAATTGGTCACTTAAACCAAGTGCAAGCCTTGTTAGATGAGCTATCTAAAGAGAATGATCTGGTTATCACTAAGATACATTGCCCAGAAAGAAGTGTTTTTAATTGGTTGAAATCTTTTTTATCAAACGACCCTCTTGAGAGTCAGCAAGATGGCTTAACTCTTCTTATTGGGGCTGGACATTCAGCCTATCCACAAATCCTTAAAACACAAAAAGCACTGAAACAAACATCCAATGTTTTGTCAGTAGCGATTTTGAAACCTTCATTTAATGCCAATGCATTTGATCTTATTTGCGCACCCGAGCATGATTATCCTTCAACCAAAAAACCTAATAATGTTCATGCATTCAAAGGCTCTTTGGCCACCACTTCTTTGATTGAGCCTACTCCCAACAAAGGAGTTATTGGCCTTGGTGGTTCGAGCAAGCATTATGATTTTGACAGCGAGCTTGTTAGTAAGCAAATAGAGTATGTTCTTACAACGCATCCTCATCATCACTTTAATATCTACAACTCTCGAAGAACTCCCTCTTCACTCAGCCAAGCGATAAAAGTTATGACTGCAGAGTTTCAAAACTTTACCTTGATAGACATGGAAAGCCCTGAGGCAAAGTCTTTTCAAGAAGACTTGCAAACTTCAGAACTAAAATTTGTTACACCTGATAGCTCAAACTTGGTCTTTGAAGCACTTTCATGCAAAGGGAAAACTTATGTCATGCAAATTGAACGCCTTGTTCGCACTAAGACATCTGGTTCCACAAAAATTAGAAATGCTATCAATGCTTTGGTTGCTAACCATCATGTGGGAACTCTTACTATTAACACACCCACTGAGGGTCTTAAAGTTCATGCAATGGAACATCCTGCTGCTGGATTAGAGCCTTTAGCAGAGGTAGAAAAAACTGCATATGTGATTCAAGGTTTAATTAATAACAAAATATGAAAGTTGCTCATTTAATTACTAGCAAGGTATTTGCAGGCATCGAGCAGCATGTATTTGAGCTGGCTACCGCAATGGATGAACAAACTGATCATGTCATTTTATGCGATAAATCTTTGGTAGGTTACATGAACGGAGTCTCTACTCATGCAATAACGATGGGTTCTAGATTTTCTCCAATTAATATCATCAAAGTGGGTCTCTTTGTTTGGAAAAATAATATAGATGTTTTACATTGTCATGGCGCTAAAGCCAGTGCCATAGGTGGATGGTTTGGTCTAATTACTAGGATAAAAATTGTAGCTACCATTCATGGTCTTAAATCTCATAATAGATCTGTAAAATATGCAGACTCAGTTATCGGGGTGAATAAGGAAGTAGTGAAAGATATGCCTCAAGCTAAAGTCATTCCTAATTGGTTTAATCCAGCCCATCAAGGCCTGCCATCCTCAAGAACCGGTCCCGTGATTGCGGTTGGGAGATTGGAAAAAGTGAAGGGGTTTGATTTGCTAATCAATGCTTGGGTAAATGTTAAAGAAGAACTCAATATTATTGGCTCTGGAAAAGAGCTTCTACCCTTACAAGCATTAATTGAAAAGTTAGGCTTATCGGATCGAATAAAAATTCTTACTGATCATTCTTATGAATCCATAGAAGATATATATAAAAATGCGAGTGGATTAATTGTATCAAGCCTGCGTGAGGGAGGTCCTAGAACAGCACTAGAGGCAATTAATCATCAAATACCTGTGCTTGGAACCAATGTTGGGATACTGCCTCAGATCATTCCTAAGGATCTATTGGCCGAAGCTGATAATCAGGTCAGTTTGACAGCCCTGATGGAAGAAATGATTCCATTGCTACCTCAATTAGATGTCAGTGCAATCAAAATAGCCATGCATGAAGAATATTCGTTGGAAAATGCCTGCATCAAAACCAAGGCAGTCTATTTCTCTCTTTGAATAGCAGATTCGTATACTTTAATGGTCTCTTCAACCAATCTCTCTTTGGTAAAGCTATATGGGATGCTTGACGGTGGAGCGCATTGCAATAAATGTTGAATTTGATTGGCTAAAGCATTCGTGTCTCCAAACTCAATAAGCCCAAGAGGATTGATCATACCAATAGATTCCTTAACGCCTCCCCTGTTCCAACCCATTACATGAGTTCCGCATGCAGCAGCTTCAATAATGGTCCGTCCAAATGGCTCTGGCTTGGATGAAAGATTAAATACGATATCTGAAATTTTATATATGTTTGCAATGTCTGTCCTTGCTCCACAAAAAGTTATGGCTGATTCAAGATTATATTTTTTAACTAGTGCAAGAAGAGACTGAAAATATCTCTTTTTATTATGATTAACTGGGCCTGGGATTAGTCCATGATATTTGGCTAGATCGAGTTGACTAAATAATTTTAGAAAGTCTTCTATGCCCTTCCATCCAGTAATTCTTCCAGGCAAAGTGAGTAAAATTTTATCGCTCGTTTGAGGAAATTCTTTGTACCAAGAATTAGACCAAGCTTCTGAAGGTTCAGATGTATTGAATTCATCAATATCGCATCCCCTATAAATTAAGTGGACTCTAGAATGATCTACATCATAATTTTTGAAGACATATTCTTGCACTGTTTTTGAGATAGCAATAATGTCATCAGCATAAGACATAGATTTGCTATAAAAAGGTTTGCTGTACAAGCCATGGAATGTAGAAATTACAATTGGTTTAGAGGAAGGCATGTTCTTTAGAGCCAGAACGTTAATCCAAGCAGGAAAGCGTGAGCGCACATGGATGATATCCGGCCTAAACTCTTGATAAATATCTCGCAAATTCTTATATTGCCTGATCGCTAAAAAATTCTTTTTTGCTATGGGTAAAGAGAAATGCTTTGCTCCATGACTAGATAGCTGCTCAGTAAGTCTCCCACCTGCCGACACTACAGCTGAGTGATGACCTAGTTTTGTAAGATGCTCAGAAAGATCTACCGTTCCTCTTTCTACTCCGCCAAGCTTAAGTTCAGGAAGTAGCTGCAAGACACGCATGAATTACTCGTACCTGAGTGCAACAGCAGGCTCTAGTTGCGCAGCTTTTTTTGCAGGCCAAATTCCAAAGAATAACCCTACACACGCAGAAAATGTTACAGATCCAAAAATAGCAGAAAAAGGTATTGTAAAAATCCAGTCTTGCCACATAGCAATTATAAAATACAAACCAGAACCCAAAATCACCCCAGCAATTCCGCCAATAACGCATAAGGTAACAGCTTCAATTATAAATTGCAGAAGAATGGCTTGATGGGTAGCGCCAAGAGCCTTTCTTAATCCTATTTCTCTTGTTCTCTCTGTCACTGAAACAAGCATGATATTCATAACACCGATGCCTCCAACCAGAAGACTAATGCCAGCAATTCCTATAATTAATGCTGAAAAAATTGCTGTGGCTTGTTTTTGTAAATCGGTAAACTGAGACCAATCATTTATTCGAAAGTTATTCTCTTCTCCTGGGCCTATATCATGCTCTCTTCTCAAGACTCGCTCTATGGATATCATGGCTTCTTCTGGCGAATAAGTATTTGGCACTTCAACACGAATGGAATCAACTCTCTGTCTGCCAAATACTCTGTCTGATGCAGTCAATAGTGGAATATAGATTTGCTCATCTGGATTAGACCAGCCTGAAGAACCCTCTGATTTCATGACTCCAATAATCTCAAAAGTCACTCCACCTAACTCAATATCTTTTCCAAGCAAAGCCTTGGAAGCAGTTTTTAATTCAGTACCAACGCTAGAGCCAATAATTGCGACTCTTTTTCTTGCAAGATCATCTCTTTCCGAAAAAAACCTTCCCTGCTCGACCTCGTATCCCTGAATGCTTAAATAATTATCTCGCGCGCCTATCACTGAAATGCTGATGCTTTCATTCCCATATTTCAAGGATTTACTTCCTCTGATTTCTGGTGAAATACGCCATGCAATCTCCTTGTCTTTAATTAAGGCGTCTGCATCCTTAATGACTAAAGGCGTTGCATTGACTGTCTGCGCACCTCTGCCTCGAGAGGGGTAGACTGATAGAGTTCTTGCTGAAAGATTGGTAATTGAGTCATCAATGGCTCTTTGCGCACTAGATCCAATTCCTACCATGGCAATAACTGAAGCTGTTCCAATCACAATAGCTATCGTTGTAAGCAATGAGCGCATAAGATTGGCTCTGATTGCATCGACGGCTGTTGAGATAGATTCTTGCAATATCATATTTTATCCAAATCGACCTTTTACTCTTTCAGAGAATCTTTGTTGATATTTAATCAAGCCTTCACTTGGCAAAACATAAACAATTTCTTTCTCATTAATGCCATCCTTAATCTCAACATAATTTAAGTCAGTTTTCCCTACCTTAACCCAAAAAGGCAGAGCGCCTTTGCGAGTTTTTTTTAACACTATAAAAGTATCAAAATTTTCTCCAGGCACTTTTTTAGACAGAAATTCCTCTAGATCTGGTTGTTTAATGCCTAATAATCCAGCAACTGAAACAACGTCTTTTCTAGTGCGCAGGGAACCCGCTGGTAAAGCCAAAGCCACCTCTTCATTTAAGATCTCAATTTCAACATCAGTATTCATTCCTATCAACAAAAGATTGTCTTTGTTCTCTATATCTATCAACACAGGAAAAGTAGTCACGTTCTGATCAATTTTAGACATAGGTTCAATCTTAGACACAACGCCTGTAAATCTTTTATCTCTGTAAGCTGAAACTTTGAGAGTAACCTCTTGGCCAAGACTTATTTTTCCAATATCAATCTCATCAATTAATGCTCTTACCCTTACTTTGTTAAGATCAGCCATCTCCATAAGCAGGGTCCCTCCTCCGACAGCAGAAGTTGGAGAAGTGATAACTTGGCCCACCTCAGCTAACCTGCTGATTACAGTTCCCGCTATGGGGGACCTTACACTAGTATCGTCTAGGGCAATTCTAGCATTTTCTAAAAATACCTCGGCTCGAACAAGTTGTGCACGCGCAGAAGAAAAAGCCTCTTGAGCATCCTCAAAGGACTTATCAGAAATATTACCCTCGTCATGCAATCTTTTTGAGCGATCAAATTGATTTTGGGCATTGGATAATCTAACTTTGGCCACCTCAAGATCAGCATTAGCTTGAGCTAGTGTATTGGTAGGTGTGCGTTGATCAATCCTAGCTAACACGATACCCTCTTCAACGTAATCTCCAACTTCTGCTCCCAAAAAAAGAACTTGACCAGAGGCTTTAGATTTAATTTCTATTGAAGAAATGGCCTCGACAGTACCAGAAGCCTCTACAGTTAGCTCTAATTGCTGAGCTCCAGCTTCTTTGAGAGTATAAAATTTAAATTCATCTTCATCTGCCCCTCCTCCGCAGCTAACTAATAGTAAAGTTACCAAAAGCATTGGCAGTAATTTTATTGACATGTATTTCATACTTTTTCCTTTGTAATATCTGACTCTATGAGGCCATCTTTAATAAAAATTATGCGCTGAGCCTCTGCAGCAACTTCATTCTCATGGGTTATTAAGATAATAGTTTGACCTTGATTATGCAGATTATGAAAAAGTTGCATTACATCATGACCAGTTTGGCTGTCAAGATTTCCAGTAGGCTCGTCTGCAAAAAGAATCGAGGGATTATTTACAAGGGCTCTAGCGATAGCTACTCTTTGTTGTTGCCCACCTGAAAGCTCAGATGGCTGATGATCCATTCTATCATCTAGGCCAACTTCGGTAAGTACAGCTTTAGCTCTCTTGATTTGATCTGTCTTCTCAGCACCTGCATATTTTAATGGCAACATCACATTATCAAGAGCACTATTTCGAGCAAGCAAATGAAAGTTCTGAAATACAAATCCAATTTCTTTGTTTCTTATCCCGGCTAATTCATCACCCTTTAAAGTGCTAACCTCTTGATTATTTAATGAGTAAGTTCCATGAGTTGGGCTATCAAGACAACCTATGATGTTCATTAGTGTAGATTTTCCAGACCCAGAAGGTCCCATAATTGCAATAAATTCGCCTTGCTTTATGTCAAATGAAACGCCCTTTAAAGCTTCTACCGTTTGCGTACCGAGAGAATAATGTTTTGTAACCCCTTCTACACTAATAATGCTCATGCTTGCCTACATAAGAAAACTGGAATCTCCCGAGAGGTATTATTTTTGTAAGTCTCATAATCTGGATAAAATGAACAAATTAAAGGCCATAACTCTTCTTTCTTTTCTTTAGACAGTTCTTTCGCAATATAGTTTCCAGAATCATGAATGGTAGAAATTTTGAGTTCAGGGTTAGCCTTAACATTATAATACCAACTTGGATTTTTTGGCATACCACCAAGTGATGCAACTAAGATTGGCAAGCCATTATCATGGACATAAATTAAAGGAATATTTCTAATCTTCTGTGTCTTAGCACCCTTGGTCTGAACAACCATAATAGGGAAACCTCCAGGCCATTTATTCCATAGTTTACCTTTGCTTAATAAAAAAATTCCTGCTTGAAATTTAGCAAAATATTTAATAATTTTTTTTGCAGTCTTGGCTTCTTTTGCTGTGTACTTTTCAGTTGCCATAAGTTTTATTCAAAAGCAGCGATTCCTGTTTGAAAGTTTCCAAGAATTAATGCGTGTAGGTCATGCGTACCCTCATAAGTATTGACAGCCTCAAGATTCATTGAATGTCGAACCACATGATATTCATCAATGACGCCATTTCCACCGTGCATATCTCTAGCCATGCGAGCGATCTCAAGTGCTTTGCCGCAGTTATTACGCTTAATCAATGAGATCATCTCAGGAACCATATTATCTTCATCTATTAGCCGTCCAACACGAAGAGCAGCCTGCAATCCTAGAGAAATTTCTGTTTGCATGTCTGCTAATTTCTTTTGAACTAATTGTTTTCCCGCAAGAGGATTCCCGAATTGAACTCTATCTAGAGTGTATTGACGTGCAGCATGCCAGCAGAATTCTGCGGCGCCCAGAACACCCCATGCAATTCCATATCTAGCCATATTTAAGCAGGTGAATGGGCCTCTAAAACTTTGCGCCAATGGTAAAACATGATCATCTGGAATAAATACATCAGACATAAATACCTGCCCTGTAATAGATGCACGAAGAGCAAACTTTCCTTGCATGGGCTGCGTTTCAAGGCCTTTAAAATCTTTTCTTGCTATAAACCCTCTCAAGACACCTTGCTCATCTTTAGCCCAAATTACAAATACATCTGCAATTGGCGCATTGGTTATCCATGTTTTTGAACCATTTAATTTATATCCACCCTCCACTTTTTTTGCTCTTGAGAGCATGCTTCCGGGATCTGAGCCGGCATCAGGTTCCGTTAATCCAAAACAACCCACTAATTCTCCTGTTGCCATGCGAGGTAAAAGCTCATCTTTTTGCTCTTCAGAGCCAAAGTTATAAATTGCATACATAGAAAGAGAGGATTGAACACTAAAAGTAGAACGATAGCTTGTATCAACTCTTTCAATTTCCCTGGTAATTAGGCCGTATGAAACATAGTTAATTCCTGCGCACCCGTAACCTTTAATTGTGGCTCCCAAGATTCCCAGTTCACCCATTTCTTTAAAAATCTCTGGATGAAAAGTTTCATTTCTATTGGATTCGAGAATTCTTGGCATCAAAGACTTTTGACAATAGTCTCTAACATTATCTCGAATCATTCTCTCTTCTTCAGTTAACTGATCATCAAATTTAAATATATCTTCCCAGTTATTTTCCATAATCAAGCTCCCTCAATCAATTAAATTTACTCAAAAAAAAGCCTTGGTAAAAGTACCAAGGCTTTTAGTGTATTCTAAAATTAGAACTTATAGGATAAATCCATTCCTATGGTTCTTGGAGCTCCAAAATAACTCACAGTCAGTTGACCAAAACCAGGGCCAAATGGAATGGCATTTACTGCGTAATTCGCATCAGTAAGATTTTTAATCCAGAAAGTTAAAGCGATGTCTTCGGTTGGCTCCGTCAGTAACCTGAAGTCAGTTACTCCATAACCATCCATCATTGATAATGCTGCTCGCGGATCTTTTCCATTATATGGGTTAGTGGAATATTCACTTTTTCTATTGTGGTCCAATCTTACGCGATAGGCACCAAAATCTTTTTCGAGTGAAATGTAGAGACTGTTTTTTGGAGAATAAGGAAATTGCTCAATTTTGTATCCATCTCCAGCAATTTTACTGTCAGTATATTTTGGATCTAGATGACCAAAATTTACCATCAGTTTAGTTGAATCATTTAAATAAGCAGTAGTTTCTATCTCAAGACCTGTGACTTCTGCTGAATTATTAATCACCTCAGAAGCTGCTGCTGCATCAGCGTTAAAATAAGAAAGTTGCATATCCTCATGCTCATTTTGGAAAATTGCTGCATTAAACATTAATCTATTATCTAAATAAATACCTTTTAATCCAAACTCAGTAGACTGAACTGTCTCTGGAGCATATGGAGTGGATGCAGCAAAAGGGTTAGAAGCTTCCGCATTAAATGCACCCGCTTTAAATCCATCTGCAACTTTAAAATATAGGTTTGTGTTTTCACTATAGTCGTGAGAAAGAATAAAGGTGGTACTAGTATCATCAAAACTACCTGATCCTGATGCTGAAATTACCCCAACATATTCCTTAAAGCCATTCTTATCTTCTTCTGTTGAGCGAGCTCCTACTGTAACATCCCATGTTTCACCTAGGGCAAAAGTTACTTGACCAAACAATGCTGTTGCATCACCGGCACCTGAGTAATTCTGAGCAAAAACACTTCCGCCTCCAAAGAATGATTGCGGGTTAGCAGTATATGCATTATCGTCTAACGCGTAATAGCCTAGGATATAACTCATAGAATCCGTTGAGCCTGTAAGTTGGAGTTCAAATGTTTCAGATGAGTAGTTAGTATGTCTTTGAGTTGCAGCAATAGGAAATGGGCCTCCATCTAGGTCCAAGCTATCATCCCAATCAAGTTTTCTCTTTGACCAAATCGCTTTCACTGTTCCGATACTCATATCATGAGCAATAGTCAAACTCGTTCCCTCTACCACAGAAGTTTCATAGACATTTGCATCGAGATGAGCAATGTTCTGTCTACCATCTTTAGTAAACATTTCAATAGGCCATAGTTTCAAGCCTCCTGTGAGAGCTGAAGCGCCAACGCCGAAAGCAGTACTCCAATTAGGAATGGTATTTGTCAAAACACCAAATGGAGGAGTGTTATCTTGGTCTGTTCTATCAACATTTAAAGCAACGCTTGTTGCATCACCCTCATAGCTCAAGGTGAACTTGATCCCTTTTGAATCAATTGTATCTATCTCAGCTGCATTAGGAGTGATGGTATTTGGTACAACTCCCTGCGCAGCCTGATAAGGAGAAGGCTTATTCATTACATAGCCACCTCTTTTTTTATTACTGACCACTAATTTAGTAAAAATATTTTCACCGATCTCATAATCGGCAATAAATTTACTTTGCTTTAGGCCATAATTTCCAACTGTTAGTTTTGCAGAAATGCCTTCACCAGAAGGTCGTTTGCTAATAAAATTTATAGCTCCTGCAAGGGTATTTCTTCCATAAAGAGTTCCCTGGGGTCCACGCAGAACCTCAACTCTTTCGAGATCAACAACATCAAAAATTGCACCTTGGTTTTTTCCTAAATAGACGCCATCAAGATATATGCCAACTGTAGGCTCCCAGGTAATCGCTGGGTTCATTGTTACCCCTCCACGGATAGCAGCTGTCATACCAGTATTATTAGCCGGCATTCTCATTAAGAAAACATTTGGAGCTATGCCGTTTAAATCAATTCCATTTTTAATATCTAGATCATTGATTGTGGATTCAGAAATTGCGGTGAGAGCAATTGGGGTGTCTTGAAGACTCTCTTCTTTTTTCTGAGCTGTTATAACGACTTCCTCAATAACTCCAGTGTCAGCAAAAAGCAGTGGGTTAAATAAAAAGAGCGCAGGTAAAACGCAAATAAAGATTTTAAAATTACTGATCATAGTATCTCCCCTAATAATAATTAATTATGACCCTAAAAGTATATATAGATTTCCTTAAAAGACATACTTTTTTTACTTATAAGTAAAAAATAATGATATCAGATTTTCTCCACTCTAATGATTCCAAAGCGTGGAGAGGAAAAACAGATATCTTTGAAATCTAAATATTTGGAGATTAGGTCAACCATCTTATTGCTATTGCCGCATATAATTAACAAGGGTAGTCGATCTTGATATTGATAGATAAAATCTAGAGATTCAATCTGAGCATCTTGATGTCTCACGCCATGCAAGTCTAAATGCGTAATCCCCTTCTCTTCAAAAATATTCATTCAGATTATTTAATTTAAGAATTTTATTATACGCCTGGCAAAACTAAATAATATCTGAGCCATGAACCTATCTTTTGCCATCAGCTGACAAAGCATGCTTAATATTATTATACAAAGACTTTCTTGATTAACTCAGGTTGGTGTTAACCATCATAACATCCATCCTTCGGGCGTTATGATGAGAGTAGTCATAGACAACCTCATCTCCAAGGCTTAGATTAGGAAAACGTTTAAATAGCTCTTTTAGCATTACTTCTGTTTGTGATCTTACCAAGGTCACACCAATGCAATAGTGAGGCCCTTGACCAAAAGAGATACTTTTATCATGATCGCGCTGGATATCAAATGTCCTCGGATCATTATAAATCAAGGGGTCCATTCCAGCTGTGCTTGTAATAAGTTGGACCATCTGACCTTTTTTAATTTGGTGGCCTTGAATTTCTATGTCTTCAGAGGCATATCTAGCCAATCCCGTTTTTCCAGAGGATTCATACCTCAAAGTCTCAGATATAGCTCCCTGAACAAGAGTCTCATCAGCCATTAATGCATGGAGCTGCTCTGGATGTTGAAGTAAATTTTTAATTAGGTAACTATGAAGGTCTACAGCCGTATCTGAACCAGCTCCAAGAACAGCACCAACTAGAGCACACATCTCAAGGTTAGATAGCTTTGAACCCTCGTCTTCTGCAAGAATCAATGTTGATAAAAAGTCATCTCCTGGATTTGCCCTCCTCTCATCTATTAACTCATTCAGTAAATCTAAACCTTCTGGGACACCCTTAATGGCTTCCTGCCTTTCTTCAGGAGTAAGCATTGGATTGATTCCTCGAACAACTCCGTAAGCCAATGAATCAAAAATAGGAAATTTATCGCGAGGTATGCCAACTAGACTTGCGATAGCTTGGGTCGGCACTATTTCTGCAATCTCCGCTCCAAAGTTAAAAGATTCTGGAGTCCCAATTTCATCAAAACGCTCTTTCACAAGAATCGTAAACCTTTCTTTCATTTTTTCCATAATTCTAGGAGAGAAAGCAGGAAGAGCAAGTTTTCTTAGGCGAAGATGATTTTTTCGATCTAGAAAAAATAAATTATTATTCATGAGTTTTTCAAAAGCATCCATTTCAGCGAATGGTTTTTTTGCAGGCGCAAACTCCCATAAATTAAAATCTGTAGAAAGACGTCTGTCTAATAAACAAGAAATAATATTTTGATGACCTGTCACCAACCAAGCTTGCCAGGCCTCAAAGCGGGCTATTGGATATTCAGCACTTAGTCTCTCTAGAGTTGGGACAGGATCGTGAATAAA
>Ga0209035_10000953_pt1 | contig 11619 bp, 8 predicted proteins | sample MarorgKNORR_S2LV_6_FD_188220 | JGI IMG/M metagenome (GOLD analysis project Ga0209035, IMG submission 188220) | Marine microbial communities from the Southern Atlantic Ocean, analyzing organic carbon cycling - AAIW_A/KNORR_S2/LV (SPAdes) (version 2) | ecosystem: Environmental > Aquatic > Marine >...
GCTTTGTCTTTATCAAACAATATACGCCGAACTTGGGCCTTGGTGACTATCGTTAGATTGGGTCTGTCGACAATAGGATGTAAAAACGCCACGGCTGAGCTGCAACGTTTACCGCCAATTTGGGCCACTTGGTAGCGACCGGCACCTTCTTGCTGGTGGCCATTAAAATCGTTGTTTCGACTAAGTCCTGCGGCTACGGCGGAGTCTACAAATTGATCGCTTAAGGCATTGGTGTACATACGATCGGTAATTTGCAGAGGGCCTTTGTCGCCATGAAAACCGGTATCGATGTTGGCGCCATGGTTGGTTTCTGACCGTTTAAAATAAGGCAATAGGTTATCATAACCCCAGCCGTCATTGCCCATGTCACGCCACTCGTCATAATCTTGTGCTTGGCCACGAATGTGAACCATGGCGTTGATTGAACTAGAGCCTCCTAAGGTTTTGCCACGTGGAACTGGAATGTTGCGTTGATTCATGGCGCTTTGAGGTGTAGTGGTGTAATTCCAATTGAGTCGTTTGTGATCAAGCAGCTTGGCAATGCCCGCTGGCATGTGAATCAGAGGATTTAGATCTTTAGGGCCAGCTTCAAGTAGCAATACTTCTGCATTTAAGTCTGCACTTAGTCGGTTGGCAAGCACGCAACCAGCGGAGCCTGCTCCAATGATGATGTAGTCAAACGGATTATGCATTCATTATTCTCGTGTTAATCAATGTGTTTTGAATGCCAAGGTATGAACACATGGCGTGAGCTAAATTTGGGACAAGGTCAGGGTCTGTCAGTGAAACACCGTAACCTTTAACGCCACCGGACGTTGGCTGGTTGTTGTCAGAAAAAGCCCCTAAAACCAGTGTGCCATAGAGCATTTGAATAGCAAAACTGACCCCAGAGTCAAGATTGGCGCACGAAATTTCGGTAGACCGTTTTTGCAGTGCCTTGACTAAATGTTGGCTAATAACGGCGACCTGTGAGCGGAAGGGGGCGTAGTCCTTGCCATTTGAAAGAGGAGAGGCCAACGCTGCACAATATAAGCCTTTATGTCTCATAAACCATTGGGTAGAACCTTTTGCGACTTGGTAAATGATTTTATTGGCTGGTAAGTCTAGCTTTTCTAGTTCGGCAAAGTTTGCTTCGGACTGTAATGCAATACGTTGTTTATTGTTTTCAATGATGTAATTAAAAAACGTCTCTTTGTCTTTAAAACGTTCGTAAAAAATACCCACAGAGCAACCCGCACCCGCGGTAATTTCGGTAATACGCATACCGTCGTAGCCCTTGCTCTCAATAAGTTTGGTGCCCACTTTAACCATCAATTCAAGGCGCTCTTGGCTGCGCTTTTGACGGGCGGGTTTAACACCGATGTCTTGGCTTATTTGATGTGCGATTTGAGGCAACTCAAACTCCTGGCTAAAACTATAGAGAAAATATGATTCAAAGAAATAAACAAATTAAAAACTTGAACCTGAACCCGTATTCAGGTTATAACTCTATTTCGATTGGGAAGCAAGTATTTTTTATAGCTTCACACAACCAAAAGGAAACACCCAAATGCCTGATTTATTGTCGCTGTCGAGTCGCATCATTGACCAGCAAGAAGAGTCTAAACCTGCACTTATCAATCCAACAGATTTGCAGCTCTCTGTGTTGGGCGACGATGTAGCCATGGTGGCAGGCTTTTCTCACATGGTGGTGTTTGACACAGGCGATGGGTTGGTAACCTTTGACACCTCCATGCCACAAATGGCACGTCAAATGATTACCAATTTACGGGAGTGGCGCCCAGACCCTGTTAACTCAGTGGTTTATACCCATGGTCATTTTGATCATGTGGGTGGTATGGGCGCTTTCATCGAAGAAGCCGACGCTAAAGGGTTTGAAAAGCCACGGGTTTTGGGCCATGAAAATGTAGCCCACCGCATGCACCGCTACGAATACACAGAAGGCTACAATGCTTGCATCAATAATCGTCAGTTTGGCGTGAGGCCTACGCCAGGTGGCAAGCGGCCTTCACTTGCCGGAGCAGACGGCAGGGCTTTTGGGCCGGAAAAATGGATTGAGCCTGATGTCGTCGTTGGTGACCATCGTGCGGAAACCATTGGCGACACACATTTTGAATTTCACCACGCCATTGGAGAGACCGACGACCATTTGTGGGGTTGGGTAGACAAACACAAAGCCATTATTTCTGGCGACTTCATCATTTGGGCCTTTCCTAACGCCGGTAACCCTCAAAAGGTTCAACGTTATCCGTTACAGTGGGCGCAAACGTTACGCACCATGGCAGAAAAGAAGCCTGAGCTATTGTTGCCTGCACATGGTCTTCCAGTGCGCGGCGAAAAGCGCATTGCAACATTGCTAGACGACGTTGCCACTGCCCTTGAGTACTTGGTAGAAAACACCATCAATATGATGAACCAAGGCGCTACCTTAGACGACATTATTCACGGCGTTCAATTGCCCCAAGGTAGTTTGGACAAACCCTACATGCGACCCACATACGATGAACCTGAATTTATATTGCATAATATTTGGCGTTTATATGGTGGCTGGTACGAGGGCGATCCAGCCCACTTAAAACCTGCGCCTAAGTCGGAATATGCCACGGAAATGGCCAATTTAGCAGGCGGCGCAGACCGTCTTGCACAGCGTTCAGAAGCCTTGTCGCAAGAAGGTAATCACCGTATGGCCTGCCATTTAATTGAATTGGCGGTGCAAGCCTTTCCACTTAACGCAGACCTTCACCGAGTGCGCGCTCAAGTGTACATGGCTCGCCGAGGCACTGAATTGTCGCGTATGGCGAAAGGCATTTTTGGTTCCGCCGTGGTGGAATCCCAAGGGATTATTGAAGAATCTAGCTCGCCTAGACACTCCCACTAGTCACTCTTTTACAACAACTATGTTCCTAAAAACAAGGCCCTACTCATGAGTAATGCACCCACATTTCCTTTACCAGACGAGTCCCCAAAAGCGGCGACGGCATCAGTAAATCAAGCTCAAGCCGAATTTTTAGCGGGTATGCCGGCAAGCAATCGACAAGACTTTATCGATGCTAAGCGCGGTTTCGTGGGCACCATAAAAGATGCCGAATACATGACCCTCGGTGGCAAGCGAAAGTCGTGGACTTTGGCGCCCTATACGTTTTTAGAGGGCGACGAAGCTCCAGATACTATTAACCCCAGCCTTTGGCGCCAAGCTCAGCTGAATATGAACCATGGTTTGTACGAAGTTGTTCCTACCGTGTATCAGGTGCGTGGTTTTGACATGGCTAACATGACCATTGTGGAAGGCGACACTGGCATCATTATTATTGACGCCATGTCGACGGAAGAAAGCGCCATTGCCGCCATTGAGCTGTACCGTGAACATCGTGGTGACCGACCTGTGGTGGCGGTAATCATTACCCACAGCCACGCAGACCACTTTGGTGGCATTAAAGGCGTGGCCAGTATGGAAGATTTTGCTTCTGGCCGCATTCCGCTAATTGTTCCCGATCAATTCATGGAACACACGGTTTCTGAAAACATCTATTCGGGTGTGGCCATGCGCCGCCGTGCTATGTACCAGTTTGGTATTATGCTTGAGCCGGGTGAACGGGGTCATGTGGATAACGGGTTAGGTAAAACCTTCGGCATGGGCGCCATGGGTTTAGCGCCACCCAATGATTTAATTATGGCCACCGGCGATGAGCGCATGCTCGATGGCGTGAGAATGGTATTTCAGTTGGCGCCAGACACTGAGTCGCCTGCACAAATGCACATTTACATGCCCGAGCTAAAAGTACTCAACATGGCCGAAAACTCAGTTCACACCTTCCATAACCTATTACCATTCCGTGGCGCCCAAGTGCGTAACACCTTGGATTGGTCCTACTATTTAGGTGAGGCGCTTCAACTGTGGGGCGGCGAAGCAACCACCTTAATCGGCCAGCACCATTGGCCTACTTGGGGCGCAGACAATATTGTTGAATTCTTAAAAATTCAGCGAGACCTATACAAACACGTGCATGACCAAACCTTACGTTTGTTGAACAAAGGCCTTACTTCCATAGAAATTGCAGAGCAGCTTAAGTTGCCAAAAAGCATTGATGAATCGTGGTTTGTGCGTGGCTATTATGGTTCACTGAGCCATAACGTAAAGGCCATTTACCAGCTGTATTTAGGTTGGTACGACGCGGTTCCCGCTCACCTTAATCCGTTAACTCCAGTGGAGCAGGGTCGCAAGATGGTGGAGTATATGGGTGGTCCAGATGCTGTAGTGGCCAAAGCTCAAATCGACTTTGATAAGGGTGAATTTCGCTGGGTAGCTCAAATATTAAACCATGTGGTGTTTGCCGATGCCTGCTTTAAACCGGCGCGAGCTTTGTTGGCCGACACCTACGAACAGTTAGGTTATATGGCCGAGTGTGCCACGTGGCGCAACGCCTACCTGAAAGGAGCTCAGGAACTACGTCAAGGCGTGCCGGCCATGCCTAACGCCCGGCCTATGGATGTGGGCATGATGAAAGCTCTACATACTGATCAAATCTTTGGCATGCTGGGCACGCGGGTAGATCCTCAAGCTGCAGAAGGGCTGCATTTAGTGATCAACCTAACTTTCACCGATCGTAAGGAAGAGATGGTGCTTAACTTAGAAAACTCTACCTTGACCTACATGGGCGGTCGCCTAGAAGTCGATGCCCACCTGAGTTTGGTGTTAACACGCAGTACCTTCGATCAAGTTTTGGCTAAAAAACTAGCATTCCCAGACGCAGTGGCCAGTGGTGATATCACCTTCACAGGGGACATTACTAAGTTTGGCCAACTGTTCGCGTTGTTTGAAGAACAAAACGCAGCCTTTGCGATTGTAGAGCCTTAACTCCAAACAGGAGCCTCTTGCATAGACTCAGGGATAGCCACACCCATGCGCTGTAGGATGCTGGGTGCTAGGGCTGTTTGGGCAATGGTGTGGTTTGCTGGGGGCCCAGTAAGCGTATTGTCTGGGTTGGCAAAATAGTAAATTGGAATATCACGCATAATGGCTTCCGTGCCGCCATGGTGGCCACGGGCGCTTTGGCCATGGTCTGCCGTTACGATGACGTCGTAGCCTTGTTCCTGCCAGCGGGGGATAAAATCGCCTAAGGCAGCATCTATGGTGTAACAGTTCTTGTCGATTTCAATAGAGTCAAAGCCATAATGGTGTCCCAAACTATCTAACGTACTTGAATGAAACAAGAAATAATCGGGTTGGTGGCGCTCAATCAAAAGACTCATTTGCCAAAACAAATCGATGTCTGAGGGCGTGGCTGGCTGGGCCTTGTTTTCACCTGCCATGGTATAAAAACGTGCGTGTTGAATGGGACGCGTCATGTCGTCCACTTCCATATCGCGCAAATGATTAAACGGACTCGCCTGAAAGTAGTCTGAAAAGAACGAGTGGGCCACTGCTGCAGTGGTACCACCTGCTGCCTTCACGGCACTAAAAATATCCGCGTCTTCCAGCTTGCCTTGATGATAATTACTGGTCACACCATGTTCTTGAGGCGTAAGGCCAGTGTGGATGCTGGCATAACAAGGGCCAGACACGGAAGGGAGTACCGATTGGCCTTTCCATAGTTGTGCTTCGCCTGAATCTACCCAGCCTTCTAGGTTACCCATAAGTTTACGTGCGTAGGTGTAACCTAGGCCGTCTAAAATGAGCAAAATAACTTTATTTTTCATGACTCTAAGTCCATGCCTTTAGCATTGTTGAATTCTTGTGGTACTCTATAGCGTAGCTTGCAGTTTGACATTCTCAACGTGTCTTATGCAACCCCGCCATGGATCTAATTATTGTTATTAAGAGGCGCATATCGACCCTGTATCAGACACCAGTATTACCCAGCTGCTCATCGGTTTAGCAGGCGGGGTAGCCTTGCTTATTTGGGGCTTAAAACGTGTGCAACAGGGTATGAAACGTGCCTTTGGTGGTCGACTTACTTATTTTATCAGGGATCGTTTTGCAGGCGTTTGGTCTGCCCTTGGGTTGGGCGTTATGCTCACTATGATTCTGCAGAGCAGTACTGCATCCGCGTTATTGGCGGCCTCGTTAGGCGTACAGGGCGAAGCAGGTTTGGCTTTGTTGCTCGGTGCCGATGTAGGTACAACTCTTGTTGCTCTTATTCTTTCTTTTGACCTTAGTGCGTTAAGCCCATTATTGGTGGCTATTGGCGTGTTTATGGAATTACGTGCCAAAGACAAACGTCAGCATGGCATAGGTGAAGCCCTAATGGGGTTAGGCTTAATGCTGTTGGCCCTAGGATTGTTGCGTCAACAAGCCGTGCCATTACAAGATTCCGAACTGTTTAGTGACATACTCCAAAGCTTAATTGCCGAACCCTGGTTAGCCATCGTTTTTGCAGCATTATTGACCTTCCTATTACACTCTAGTTTGGTAATGGTGCTGTTATTGGCGGGCCTCGTGGGCGCGGAAGTCATTGGTGTAGAGCCGGGTTTGTTACTCATATTAGGTGTAAACATAGGCAGTGCCTTTATTCCCGTTTACCTATCTCGAAAATCCAGTAATGCTAAACGTGTGGCACCGTTGGGGAATTTATTTCTACGTTCCATTGGTGCCCTAGCATTTGCGCCATGGGTGGCCGAAGTGCATATGGGCCTTAACTATGTGAGCATGGATCCTGCGTGGCAGTTGGTACTAATGCACTGCTTGTTTAACGTCACCGTAGCTGCTTTTGGCATGTTGATTGTAAGCAAATTAGCGGGGTTGATCGATTCTAGATTACCTAGAGAAACCCTAGCCCCGCTGCCAAGCCCTAAATACCTCAAAGACGTGCAAGATACAGCGCCTTCTGCCGCTTTGGCGAACGTGGTACGTGACACGCTCACCATGGGTGAGTTGCTAGAGGAGATGTTGCGCGAAGTCCATTTAGGCATGACCGAACGTTATGATGCGCTGGAGAAAAAAATTCACCAAAGTGACGACATCATTGATGACTTTCACCAGCAAATCAACGCCTATTTGTTAGAGCTAGGCGGCCAAGACTTAACGGAAGAAGAGCGTTACAGGTGCCAAGATTTACTCTTGTTTATCACCAATATTGAGCATGCGGGTGACACACTAGAGCGCAGCATGACGTTGCTTCTAAAGAAGAAAAACAACCTCCATATTGACTTTAGTCAGTATGAACACGAAGCTCTAGACACCAGCATGAAGGCCATTTTTAAAGTCATGCCCATGTCATTCCAAGTGATGATGAGCGAAGACGTGAGTAGCGCCCGCGGCCTAATTCAATCTAAACACGAATTTAATGCGAATCATCAAAAGTACCTAGATGGCCAGCAGCATCGTGCCATGCAAGCAGACAAAGCCAACCCAGTTGCGCACTCTTTGTTTACGGATTTGATGCGTGATATTAAGCGTTTACACTCTCACTTTACCGCCATTGCTTACCCCGTGCTCAACCGCGAAGGTGAGTTAAGAACAAGCCGCTGGCGAGGATATAACGAACCTAAACCTGTTGTTGCAACGGATGAAACTGACAGCGGGGTCGCAGCCGTTGCTGAGCCTGTAGTAGAACCGATTGTTGAGCCTGGTGTAGAACCTAACAATGATCTTTCTGCTGAGTCTAAGGTAGAGGTTAACCCTACGTGAACCACACAAAACGTCCATTTGATGCGAGTAAAATAAAAGGCATAGTGTTCGATAAAGACGGCACTTTGTTAGATTTTCACGCAACCTGGGTGCCGCGGGCAAGGGCTGCTGTAATCGCAGTAGCACAAGGAAATGTGGGGCTGGTGGAACAAATGTTACAAGCCACAGGCTATGATTTTGAGCAACAGCGTGTGTTGGGTGGTTCTATATTGGCTGCTGGTAACAATCGCGACATCGCCGATGTTTGGGCTCCGCTAGCAGGCCGGCCAGTAGGCGAAGTTGAAGTTCTGTTAAATCAGATGTTTTCTGACTCCTCCCATGGAGCCAGTGTTGCAGTGCCTAACTTAACGCCTAGCCTACAACAGTTGAAAGACAAAGGGCTGGTTTTAGGTGTGGCTACCATGGACAGTGAAGCGGGTATTGTTGCAACCTTGGGCGACTTCAATTGCCTGCACTTGTTTGACTACAAAGTTGGCTACGACTCAGGCCATGGCAGCAAGCCAGGCCCCGGTATGGTGCTAGGATTTTGCCATCAAACAGGCCTTACACCAAACCAAGTGATGGTGGTGGGAGATAATACCCACGACTTACACATGGGGCTCAGTGCCAAAGCAGGCTTTAACGTCGGTGTATTAACCGGCACCAGCTTGAGATCAGAGCTAGAGCTGGAAGCCGATATCGTACTCAATTCCATCGAAGAGTTGCCAGCGCTATTCAGCCACTGAGCCTCTATTAAGTCGTATTTTGGACTCTGCCAGTATGGCTTTACTGTGGCGTCCCCTGATATGATAAAGTCAAATTTCCACTTCACTTGTAAGGCATATTTCCCATGGCAAAAACCATTATTTCAACCGACAAAGCTCCAGCCGCAATTGGCACGTATTCACAAGCTGTTAAGGTAGGTAACACTGTTTACATTTCTGGCCAGATTCCACTGAATCCAGAAACTATGGAAGTGTGCAGCCAAGACTTTGCAGAACAAGCCATTCAAGTGTTTGAAAACCTTAAAGCGGTTGCAGAAGCTAGTGGTGGTTCATTGGCCGATGCGGTTAAGTTGAACATCTCCATGACGGATTTAGCTAACTTCCCAACCATTAACGAAATCATGGCGACTTACATCGCACAGCCTTATCCCGCTCGCGCAGCCGTTGGCGTAGCTGCGTTGCCTAAAGCGGTTCAAGTTGAAATTGAAGCCATTTTGCACCTAGAAGACTAGGCTGGCATATTGAAACCCAGCGCCCAAGGCGGCTACGGCCAACACCAAGTTAAGGACTTAAAAGAACTTGAACTTATGGTTCTTTTAAAAACCTTATGGCCGTACCTTATGATTCATAAGGTACGGGTGATTGTGGCCATGGCTTTGTTAGTGGGTGCGAAAGGAGTGGCTATTGTCATCCCTTGGACCTTCAAACAGGTTGTCGATGCTTTCGAAGGCGGTAGCCCCGAGCAGCTGTTAGTGATTCCGCTAGGCTTTGTTTTGCTTTACGGTGGCCTGCGTTTTGGCACCGTGTTTTTAGGTGAGCTAAGAGACGCGGTGTTTAGCCGAGTCACCGAAAGCGCCATGCGTAAGGTGGGTTTGGAGGTTTTTTCTCACTTACACCAGCTAGAACTCGACTTTCACCTTAGTCGCCAAACTGGCGGTATCTCGCGCGACATAGATCGCGGCACCAACGGCATCAATTTTATGATGCGCTTTATGGTGTTTAACATTCTTCCTACAATCCTTGAGCTGATTCTGGTCATGCTCATTCTATTGTTTGCCTTTAACGTGTGGTTTTCAGCCGTTACATTAGTGTGTGTGGTGGCTTATGTGGTGTTTAGTATTAAGACCACAGAATGGCGCACTCGCTTTGTAAAAGAAGCCAACCGGTTAGACAGCAAATCCAGTACCCGCGCCGTAGATAGTCTTTTAAATTATGAAACGGTGAAGTACTTCAATAACGAGGCCTTTGAGGCCGAGCAGTACAATGGAAACCTAACCGCATGGGAGCAGGCGCGGGTGGACAACCGCCTATCCCTAGCATTGCTTAACTCGGGCCAAGCGTTAATTATTGGCTTGGGAGTGACGGCGCTCATGTATCTTGCCGCTAAAGGCGTGGCAGAAGACACCATGACCATTGGTGATTTGGTGATGGTAAATATGTACTTGCTTCAGCTATTTATTCCGCTGAATGCCCTTGGTTTTATCTACCGCGAAATTCGCCGTGCACTGTCTGATGTGGAGAACATGTTTGGCTTACTTAAACGCAAACCCAAGGTACAAGACCTAGAAGATGCGCCTAGCTTACAAGTGCCTAACGCTGCCATCGAATTTTCGGCAGTCGATTTTAGTTACCAACGCCAACGCCAAATTCTTAACCAGCTAAGCTTTAAAGTTGCTGCTGGCGAAAAGGTAGCGATTGTTGGCCCCAGTGGTTCAGGAAAATCCACCATTGGTCGTTTATTGTTCCGTTTTTATGACGTGAACAGTGGCTCCATCACCATTGACCATCAAGACCTACGCCATGTGCAACAACTCAGCCTACGTGAAGCGATTGGCGTGGTACCACAAGACACGGTGCTGTTTAACGACACCATCTGGAACAACGTGGCTTACGGTTGCCCAGAAGCCAGCGATGAAACCATTTGGAAAGCCATTGACATGGCGGCGTTGCGTGGTTTTGTGGAGTCTATTCCCGATGGCGTAGAAACCATTGTAGGAGAACGTGGGCTCAAGGTATCTGGTGGCGAAAAACAACGTATTGCCATTGCTCGTGTGTTACTTAAAAACCCACCCATATTGTTATTTGATGAGGCTACTTCTGCGCTGGATTCAGAGTCTGAGCGCAGTATTCTGCAGGCATTAGCCGAAATCTCTCAAAACAAAACCACACTTGTGATTGCGCACAGACTTTCAACGATCATTGATGCAGACCGCATCTTAGTGATAGATGACGGTAAAATAGTAGAACAAGGTAGTCATCAAGAGTTGTTGGCTCAAGCCGGCCATTACGCCCGTTTGTGGCAAATGCAGCAACAGTAAGTCGTGTTTAATGACTGTTGAAAAAACGTGTTAATCGCTCACAAGCGGTTTTAAGTAGTGTTAAATCTGTAGCATAAGACAAGCGAAAATGACCTGGCATACCAAAAGCACTGCCAGGAACTAATGCGACACCCGTTTGGGAAAGTATGGCTTTAACCAATGCTACATCATCCTCATAGCCTAATTGAACTATCGCTTTTTGGCAGTTAGGAAAGGTATAGAAAGTACCTTGGCTAGGTAGTACCTCTAGTCCATTCATAGTATTGATTTGAGCAATCACATAATCGTGGCGTTGTTGATATGCCAGCAGCATGGGTTGCAGCAAATCTTGCGGACCATTTAAAGCGGCTTCTGCTGCAGCCTGGCTAATGCTGCTTGCACAGGAGCTGGATTCCACTTGTACCTTGGTCATGGCATTGATAATGGCCTGAGGGCCTACGGCATAGCCAATACGCCAGCCTGTCATGGCATAAGCTTTAGACACCCCATTGACCAATACACAACGATCGGCAAGGTTAGGGCAGGCGTTAAGTAGGCCAACAAGTGGTGAGTCTGCCCAATAAATATGTTCGTAAATATCGTCACTCATGACGATGAGTTGTGGATGCTTATTGATCACCTCACCTAGGGCTAGCCACTCATCAACTTGGTAAGCCTGGCCATTGGGGTTGCTCGGGCTATTGAGCATAAGTAGTTTGGTGGCAGGGGTGATGGCGGCGTCAAGCTGCGCTGGGGTCATTTTAAATTGTTGTTCGCTTGGGCACTGTAGGATAACCGGGGTTGCCCCAGCCATGGTTACCATGGCGCTGTATGACACCCAATAAGGCGCGGGAATGATGACTTCATCACCTTCTTCTAACAAGGCTACAGTAAGGTTATAAATACTTTGTTTAGCGCCGTTGCTCACAAGCACTTGGGACGGTTGGTAATTTAACTGATTTTCACGGGCGTATTTGGCACAAATAACCTC
>Ga0209035_10000954_pt1 | contig 11615 bp, 13 predicted proteins | sample MarorgKNORR_S2LV_6_FD_188220 | JGI IMG/M metagenome (GOLD analysis project Ga0209035, IMG submission 188220) | Marine microbial communities from the Southern Atlantic Ocean, analyzing organic carbon cycling - AAIW_A/KNORR_S2/LV (SPAdes) (version 2) | ecosystem: Environmental > Aquatic > Marine...
TTTGAAACATTAACTTCAGGAAGGTGAATTTGTTCACTGTATGCTCCCCATAATGGACCAGTTTGGAATCCCCAAACTTGTCTTTTTGCACAATCAAATTCTCTACCAGAGGTACACATTTCACAAATTCTACATGCTAAGTTTGAATGTGAAACAACTCTGTCGCCTACTTTGAAACTTTTTACATCCTCACCTACTGCAATAACATCTCCTGCAACATCGGATCCTGAAACATGTGGTAGAGGGACCGGAATTGGAACTCCCCTCATTCCCCAGATATCATTATAGTTAAGAGCAGATGCTTTATTTGTAAAAATTACCTCATCTTGTTTTGGTTTTGGTTCATCAATATCCTCAACTTTTAGAATTTTAGCATAATCGTCATCAGGTGCATATTCACGGTATACAACAGCTTTCATGAAAAATTTTGAGTTTTTCCCCTAATTATATTTTCTTGCTGTTAAATTCTGTTGATCTTGAAATCACGCTTGGGTTTCTGGGTTGACAACAATATTTGTTTCAGTTGTTCATCAGATATTTGACCAGAAATTTTCCCCTGCATTATTAGATTCAAAAGATAATTTTCAACCATGTCAGCCAAGTCAGGTTTTACCATTCTAACATTATTTAATCTGAGTCTAGCATCAGATGATAAAGCCTGCTTTAACATCATTTCCTTTTGTGCTTTTAGTTCGGAGTCTTTTTCTTGAGGAATATTATTCTCGTTATCCGGATTAGGATAGCTCATAACATCACTAAGAATAAATTTTCAAACGTGGTTCTTTTTCAATAAATTCTGATAATATTTCAGTGGCTAATCTATCTAGTTTCCGCATTGATTGTTTTGTTATAACACGGCCCTTTTTTTCAATTTTTTCTACATATCCTAATTTTTCAAGTCCATGAATTGCATTTCTAATAATTGCTCCACTTGCACTTCTGTGATGAGCAGCACCATATCCACTTGGCTTACCGCCTCCATATATTGAACGTAATTCGTTCACAGTGATTGGACCTTGGAGGTAAATTTTTCTCAAGATTGATGCACAACGTGTATGCCACCATTCTGGATTTTGTGGTGGTTTATCTGCATGAGCACCAGTTTTAACAAATGCTGTCCAACTTGGAGCTGGTATATCTTCAGTTTTTAAAATTTCAGCAAGTCTACTGATAAAAACATCCGCTGGTACATCATAAACTTTAGCCATTTAATGTAAAACTTGTAAATCGTCTTATAAATCATTGAGCTATTACTTTACGATAGGTATGCTCACAAAAATTGCAAGTTATCCGAATTGATTTCAAAGGTGTTCTACCAACCCTAATTCGTGAATTGATGCCAGGAACTATGAATTTTTTACATTTTTTACAAAAATTTATTCTTAATTCATATGGCATTCTAATTCTATAACGTGTACTAATTCTTCTAGCCAAGTTAGCTTGTTTTTCAGCTAAATTAGGATCTGATCTGGCATTTGAAATTGCTATCTTAACAAGTATATACATACGTTCAAGTGCAATTTTTTTTCTTGATGGATTCATATTTTTTAGATAATTATGTCATTAAAAATTGGATCGGATTAAAAAAATGCGGTCAGCGGGATTCGAACCCGCGTCACAGGGTTGGAAACCCCGAATACTAACCAGGCTATACTATGACCGCATAGGTTGCAAATTTTTTTGCTTACATAAAAATGGTTTTTTCGTATTCATAAAGAATTCTAGCAGTCACAATATGTGATTCTAATGATTGTTGGTTTATACTAACTAATTGGTTAATCGTATTTTTTACCTCATCAGAAAAGTGGCCTTTTTGGAATCCTCCTATTATAATGCATGAATCATCATCTAGTGTCTGCGCAACCTTTTGATATGAACTCATTTCACCCAAACGAGATAAGCCAACTATACTTTTTGGGTTAATCTTTTTAATCAATTCTGAAAATTTCATGTTCACTATCTCAAGTAAGATGTTTCCTTCCGATTCTATCCTTTTTTCTGAAAATAATTGTTCAATTAAACCCATAAATCTATGATAGGATTTTGGTAGTCGAACATTATCATTAATTTTTATTATTTCATCATTTATAGTGTGAATGTAAATAGAGATCTTTTTTTCAAAATATAGTGGTATGCTGCAAGCCTCTAGTAAACTAGAATGAACAATATCTGGTCTGCCTCTTTTATTTTCGTTTTCAATTCCTTTCATTGCCGCGTAGTGCCAAGAATTATCAAGTAATATTTCTGATGGTGCTTTACCAAGTTTTTTACTGTGGGATATAACAGATGGATGGTTTTGAATTTTTTTTGGTACAGTCTCCAGTGATGACTCAGCTAGTATGAATGATAGCTTTTTCATTAAATTACAAGTTCAAAAAGTTGTATGCTACCCTGATGTACATCCACTATAACCACAGTCAATGCAAATATTACATCCTTCGGCAAAAATAAGTTTGTTCTTACATACAGGACACAAAGTTTCTTCTTTTTCTTCTTCCTGAACGGATTGTGTTGATCTTTGTATCTCCTCTAACTTAACAGCTGATAATGCATTATCAATTTGAGATTTGACATATGCGTTTTTAATGTTGGTTGAAATATAGTTTTTAACAAAATCGCTTGGAGTTACATCGAATCTTTTTTCTGAATTTTCACCTGTTATATGCAAGACTTGTTTATGCCTTGAACCATCTCTATATACTGTGATCCCTTTCAATCCCAATTCATGTGAGAACAGATACGCAGCCTTAACATCCTCAACAGATACATCATTAGGCATATTGATTGTCTTAGCAATTGCATTTGATATCCAATCTTGCCATACAGCCTGTGCCATAACATGATCAGACCAGTGTATGTCCATTGCTGTCACAAAGATATTTTGAATCCAGTCAGGAATTTCAGGAATGCCTTTGGCAGAACCATAATTATCTGCGATTTTGGCAAGTAATTCATCACTGTACAGATTATTCTCTTTTAGTACGTCTTTGAAAATTTTATTTGTATAAAAGAATCTGCCTACTGTAACTCTTTTTTCAAAAACTAATGCAAAGTTTGGTTCCATGCCGTTAGAACAATCAGCCAACATAGATAAAGTTCCAGTAGGAGCTACAGTTGTAGTTAAAACATTTCTAATTCCATATTTTTGAATTTTTGCTATAAGAGCATCCCAATCATAGGATTGCTCTTCTTTTGGTTTTTCATAATATCCTGAAACAGGTATCTTGCCTTCTGGGTATTCAGAACTTGAACATAATACAAACTTGCCCCTACTTTTTGCAAGTGCTACACTTTCTTCCATAGAATAATATGTTAATGCTTCAGCTAATTTCAATTGAAAGTCGTATCCTTCTTTTGAATTGTATGGAATGCGTAATTTGTATAATAGATCTGCAACTCCCATAACACCTAATCCTATACGTCGAGATTCTTTTGATGCCTTATCAATTTCTGGTATAGGGTATAGATTCACATCTATTATGTTATCCAAATATCTCGTGGTTTTTCTAATAGTTTCTTCATATCTTTGCCAGTCAAATTCATACTGTCCATCAGCAGTCCTCTTTACAAGATTTGCCAAGTTTATTGATCCTAAGTTACAAGATTCGTATGGATAGAGACTTTGTTCACCACATGGATTAGTTGCACGAAGAAGTTGACCACGTGCTTTTGCAAACACATTATTTTTGTTTATATTATCAAAGAAAATCAGACCTGGTTCTGCACTCTTCCATGCTGACTGTGCTATCAAATCAATCAAGTGATGTGCATTTATCTCTCTTGCTGGTGAGTTGTCTCTTGGACAACGTAGTGTATATTTTCCATCATCAGAATTTACAAGTGTATCCCAAAAGTCCTTCCAAACACCAACGCTAACATTAAAGTTTTCTAAGACCCCAGGTTCTGTTTTATTTGTAATAAATTTCTCAATATCTGGATGCCAAACTTCCATGATTCCCATGTTTGCACCTCTTCTCTTTCCTCCCTGTTTTACTACTTCAGTTACACTATTGATAATATTCATAAAAGAAACTGGGCCAGATGCGACACCAGATGTAGATGCTACAATCTCTCCCTCTTCACGAAGATCAGAATAATTGATTCCGACACCTCCACCAGACTTGAATATCAAGGCAGCATCAGAAGTTGATTTCATTATGCCAGCCATATCATCAGGCATGCCCAAAACGAAACAGGCAGACAACTGACCCAGTCTACCACCTGCATTCATCATAGTTGGTGAATTTGGCAAAAAGTCCTGGGATACCATTAATTCATAATATTCTGATATCTTGTCAGCATATCTATCTAGTTTTTTGGAAGCCAGCATTGTTAATAATTCCTTAAATGAAACCTTCATCTTTCCTTGGTTTGCTAGATCAGCATAACAATTTATCAGACATCTAAAATGCCATTTGTTGAGATAGTACGTACCAATCTTGAATTTATAGTTAAAATCATCTAGTTTTTTCAGATATTCTATTGCTTCATCTGTATTTTGTGATATGTTACCTTCTACAGTAAATAATTCATTGTCTCTTAGCATATCAGAAATCGCAACCAAAACTGCAACTCTTTCAAATAATTCTGATGGGTTTTCGTTAATTTCATTTTTGTTATCACGTAAAAGATAACGAGATGCTAACACTCTCAAGCAATTAATATCAAATGATTTTGATACAGCATCAAGATTTTTAGTATTTAAAAGCTTCATCTTTGCTTCTCGAATTTTTCTGCGTTCATGACGATATAGAATATAACCTTTGGCGATATCACTATGACCTTGGTCGATTAGTGTGGATTCAACCAAGTCTTGAATAGATTCTACACTAGGAGGGTTAGTTGCTGAAAATCCATGCTCTACTAGTTTTTCTAAAACACCATCGGAAAGTTTGGTTGCAATCTCCTTATCTGGATTATTGGTTGCTGAAAATGCTTTATGTATAGCAGTTAGTATTTTATCTCTGTTAAAGTTTGAAATTGATCCATCTCTCTTACGAACTTGAGCGATAGAATTCTCTATTTGCGATTTTGTTTCCTCCACAAGTCTCCCCATAAGACCAATAATTGATATAGCATATAACTTCTGTGGCAAAAAAGAATTATCTAAAATGAGATATTAGCTTAACTTTTCTAACAACGATCTAAAATTTCATAATAATATTTCTAGCGATCTATTGAAATGATAGAATGGAATGAATCGTAAATCTAGATAATATATGATGATTTACAAGTTGGGCATTTATCTACCAGTGTCTGATCTTTCAGACCACAGTTTCCACATAAAGGTACTCTCATAATTAATTTAAATGAATTAGTTAAGTTAGATACCTTCTCAATATTCTTCTTAATTTCAGTTATTTTGGAGCCATTTGGAATTTTCACCTGTGTAAATAAACCACCGTTGAGAGTTTTTGCCATACGATTACATTCAACAATTTGAGGGCTTTTGATAGTAAGATCAGCCAGAGTAGTCGCATCTATAACAACTCCTTCTGTATAAGTCTCGTTCTCAGTAATTTCGAGTATCAAGTTTTTGCCATATTTTTCTTCATCTAGAGAAATAAACCTACCAGAACCATCACTTTTAGTCATGGTTACTTGTACATCTATACCAAGTTCTTTAGCTTTCTTTAATGCAATATCTACTGATGTTTCGACCACTTTGTGTAACACTACATGTCCTTGTTTATCATCCTTAAACCCAAGTATGCCAAACACAGCATCACGTAAACCCACTAAATTGATAACTAAAGATGTTGAACATCTTTGCATATACTGTGTGTTATTGGCAAGAATTGGATTCATACCTAACCTAACAAGTTCAGAAATATTTTTTTTACGTAAACTCATAGATGCTAATGCAGGTTTCATTAATAATGCAAGTCTTGCTCTGAAATAAGTTTCATCTTTGTTTGATTCAAATGCAAGTCGTGGTAAGTTAATTGATAGTGAACCTAAATGTAGAGTTGAAGAACCTGTACTTTTTAATCTAGTAACACCGTTTTGTGATATGTTATGTTTTGCAAATATTATTTCTCCTCCAAGAGAAATGATTTCAGCTAGTATGTTTGACACATCAGTAATCTTTCCTTTTTCATAATTGATAACAAGACCTATCCTTGGACGAGGTGTAAGCTCCACATATGTCTTATAGGCAGAAAGTACAACGTTTACGATTTTTTGTTCAACACCGAGTGGTAGTGTAAATGATACAATTGTCGGAGTTTTATTGAATTTGAATGCTGTAGAAGACATAATAAATGAATTAACAAGTTTTTCTTCTAATTCAGATAAGTTCTTGGAATATTTTGATAGTAATGAAACTAAACCATCCATAATTACCTCCTGAGAAGCCTCTTTAGCAATTAATGATATTATCATGGATAGTGCAGAAGATAGATTACTCAATGTTTTGATAGATGTAAGTTTGCTAACACTGAGAGCTTTTCCCTTCAGATCAATACCATCTTCGATTAATTCTTTTATGTTGATGAAAATACTATCTGGTAATAACGACCATAATCCTGGACGTGTAATATGAAGATCACCTGATAGATGTGAATCAGCTATATCTTTTGGAAGTGTGTTTGTAAGAAGATATTCGGCAAAGACAGTTTGACCTGTATTAAATAATAAACTCTCTATACCACTATCTAGATTTTCTGCATTTGAAATTGTTTCCTGAACCTCAAATGCGGGAAGTCCAACTCGTGCAAGTTTATGTCTATATTCTTCGTAACCATGCTCCAAAAGCACTGAATTAACCAATTCACGAATAAGTGAACCAGTTAGGTATGCAGTTTGGTATTTGTAGATACGATTTTCTACTTCTTCAGTTATTTTTTGTGCAAGTTCTAATGGTAAACTTCCTTCACGTACTAGTGATTGAATTATTTTATGAGAGTTGAATTCTTCAATAGAATCATGTGAAGTTCTTACATACATTTTACCACTTTCAATAATTGATCTTTCTTCGATCTGTCTTGCTAGACTTAATACAAGTTTACCCAGATTTGTAATTGTATATCTTCTCTCTGATTTATTTAATGCTACAAGTGATTGCCTTAATAATTTCCTTAAATGGTAAGCAAATTTACCACTTTCTTTTTTTGACTTGAATCCTGCCAGTGATTTGAGTTCAGAGTAAGTAAGCGGTCCTTTTGAGTTTAAGATTCGTAATATATCAATTCGGTTTGGGCTTGCCATAACAGAAAATATCATTCGTACACGTTTTGAACTGGATTGAAGTGCGCCGGTTTCTGATGATTCGCCTAAATCATCAGCATCAAGATCTGCTCCACCTAACTCATTATCTAACTCATTATCTAAATCAGCGTTTAGATCTAGATCATCTTCTAATGCTATACTCTCTTTACTCCCCAATATGTAATAAAAAAAATACGAGTAATTAAGACTTATCGCTCATATCATGTATAAATTATTTTTTTTCTATATCTAATGAAAATTCACTAGTTGAAAGTTTCTGTCCACAGTTAGGACATTTATTATTGTAATGCTTTAGAACATCTTTAATTGATTTTAGCATTTGCATTGTAGAAATATTTTCTCCACATTTTCCACATTTAATATCAACGACCATACAAAAAAATTAATTTCGTCATGTATTAGTTTTTTTAAACATTTTATTCTATCCTAGACTAAATTCTGTTTATCTTTTTTCAAGTACTAATCCACGTTTATCAAAATCTATTATTTTGACTGCTGTACCAATCGGAAGATCTGCTGGCTTATCAATATTAGCCAAAAAACCGGATATATTCAAATTATGACCTTCGAGTTTCATGACTACCCATGCGTATGGTGAAAAAGTTTCAAAGCCTGAGGGTGGAACTGTCATAATAGTATAAGTCACAATTACACCATTACCGTCCAATATGGTATTTTCAAATTCCCTTTTTCCACATTTTTTGCAGAAATACACGGTTACCAAATTCAAGTCATTACAATTCTTACATTTACGAGCTAGGATCTTACCCTGTTTTGCATTTGCAATAAATTCATCTTTTATTGTCAATTTACACACTTTGAAATATATGAACCGCACAACTAGCGCCAGTTGCACCAAAATTCTGAGTTAAGCCAATCTTTGCGTCATTTACAGTTCGTTCACCTGCGTTTCCCGTTAATTGATCATAAACTTCAACAACTTGACCTACACCTGTTGCACCTATTGGATGACCTTTTGATTTAAGACCGCCTGATGGGTTAATTGGTAGTTGACCGTTTAATTTAGTTACACCATTACGAATTGCATCTATTCCTTTACCTTTTTCAAAGAAACCAAGATCCTCAGTGTCAACAACTTCCGCTATAGTAAAACAATCATGAACTTCAGCAAAATCAATATCCTTTGATGTGATATTCGCCATTTTGTAAGCAGCATCTGCTGCAATCTTTGTACTTGGTATAGTAGTAATATGATCTCTCCCTTGCAGTGCTGCAGGTGATCCACCCCTACCTGAACCAATAACTTCAACATAATCACCACCTTGTTGCTTTGCAAATTTCTCACTACAAATTATAACTGCACTTGCACCATCAGAAAATGGACAGCAATCATAAAGTTTTAGTGGGCTTGCAACTACAGCAGAATTCATTACATCATCAATAGTAATTTTTTTTCTTAAATGCGCTTTAGGATTTAACAATCCGTTTTCATGATTCTTAACAGCTACTGCTGCAAAATCTTCCTCAGATGCATTAAACTCTGTAATATAAGCTCGAGCCATAGATGCAAATAAGCCAGGGAATGAGACACCTGCCTGACCTTCATAAAAAAAATCTGAGCAATATGAAAAATATGTGGTTGTCCATTCTGTTCCTGTATGTGTAACTTTTTCAACTCCAGTTACTAACACTACATCATAAAATCCAGCAGCAACGTTTGCGTAAGCTTCTCTGAATGATACAGAACCACTACCACAAGCTGATTCAATAGACAGTGATGGTTTGTCTGATATTCCTAGATTACTCATTATTACAGGTCCAAGATGTACTTGTTTATCAGCAACTCCAAAAACATTAGAAATGTAACCAGATTTAATTTCCTTTGATTCTATTCCAGCACTTTCAATTGCACTTACTGATGCTTGAAGTGCGATATCAGTTATACTATCTTCTAATTTACCATATTTGGTACTTCCAGCACCTAAGACACATACTTTTCCCACAAAAAATTCTGACCTGTTCCCTATAAAAATTCTTCAAAAAATTTCATAAGGGTAGATCGATTTAATAATATATGAAAAAAAGAATTCAATCTTTGCCATTAACAAAAACAAAAAAATCTATCAGTGGAAGCAAGCCTACAAAGAAAAAAATAAAAATTTTACAAAATGAATTAAAGCAATATTTAGATTCTAATGGTTACATCTCTTATTCTACAAAAAAGAAAAAATATGTTATTTTAGGCACAAATTCTCCAAAGAATGGAATTGTTGATTGTCCACAATGTGGGATAGGTCAATTGATGATTATAAAATCACCAATAACTAAGAAGAGGTTTATTGGTTGCTCTAATTATAATAATGGATGTACTGCATCATCTCCACTTTTGCAAAAAGCTATACTACGAGTAATTAAGGCAAAATGTCAGTTATGCAAATGGCCTATTGTGGTTTTCAGATATGCTAGAAACCAGAACTGGAAAAGACAGTGCTCAAATATAGAATGTAAATCAAGAAAAACTAAAATCAGTGTATAAATCTGTTCTACGATTTTTCAATAATGGTAATTTTTTTCTAATTTTCTGTATAACTGCAGAAGAGATGTTTACGTATCCCAATCCTTGTCGTTTTTTCATATCCAGAATGATTTTACCATAGGGATCAACCACTAAACTTCTTGCTGAATATATATTTCCAAGATGGTTTGGAGCAATAACATAACATCCATTTTCAACAGCACGAGATTTATTTAATGTAAACCAATGTTCCTCTTTCATTGGACCCTTAACCCAAGCAGAAGGCACAACTAGTATTTCACTACCAGATGATGCCAATATTCTAGATAGTTCTGGAAATCTTAGATCATAACATATCATCATTCCTAATTTTCCAACTGAAGTTTTTGTTGTTGAAGGAAGAGTTTTTCCTGCCGACAGTTTTGACGATTCCTTGAATCCAAGCGCATCAAAAAGGTGTATTTTTCTATACTTGGCAGAAATTTTTCCATTTTTATTTATTATGAATGAAGTATCAAAAACTCTATCTTTTTTTCTGCTTTTTTCATACATAGTTCCAATTACAATTATGGAATTCTTCCTTGCGCATTCTCTTATAGTTGATACAAATTTACCATTAATTGTTTCAGCTTGCAGTGCAACTTGTTTTGCAGATTGTGTTCTTGGTGTATAAAACATCATGTACTCTGGAAATGCACAAAGATCTGCATGGTTTTTTGCTGCCTGTTTAATATAATCTAAAATCTTTGGAAGGTTTTTTGCTTTATCAGTTGAAGCCTTGAATTGTACTATAGCAACTTTAGACATATGTTTCATAATATTGATCAAAATAAAAAGATAGTTAGAGTTGGCTTCCTGCTACAAACCAATTCTCTTTTGGATTCTCATCGAATACTACAATCACATGTTCTTCCTTTGTTTTTAGAACTTCAACTGCAGATTTTGTAATAGACTTTGCAAAATCATTTTTTTGCTGTTGAGTTCTGCCTGGATACATTGATACAGTTATCAGTGGCATGAAGATTTTTTTGTAATCTACAATTTATGTTGATGCTATTTGTAATCTTCCCTATAGCCATAACGTGTACCATACATAGACGCTGACCCGCGAGATTTTTTGTAGATATATCCAACAGCAAGTCCCAATACGAAGCCTCCAATATGCGCTAGATATGCTACACCACCTCCTGCAACACCGAAGCCACCTATGAAAAATGGTAACAAATTTTGAAAAATTAGCCAAAATGGAAGAAAATACATAGCCTTGATGTGAAGCATTCTCCAGAAAAATCCCAACATCAAAAATGTCTTAACTTTTGCATGTGGAAACATTACAAGGTAAGCTCCCAGTACACCGGATATTGCGCCTGATGCACCAACCGCAGGAATTCCAGTTGATGTATCGCCCATGACGTGAATTAACCCTGCACCTATTCCCCATAACAGATAGATGCCTAGATATTTTACTCGTCCAAACTTTGCTTCAATGTTGTCACCAAAGATCCAAAGAAACAACATGTTTCCACCAAGATGCATCAAACCTCCATGCATGAAAACTGAGGATAATAATGTAAGCTCTGGAATTGCGGGACAATTAATTATGTCAACTCCTGTATTAATTCCGCTTATTTCTCCAGTAATGCAACCGGGTACCGCACCCCAATTCAAGAACAGATTCATTGCTTGACGATTACTAAATTCAAAAAATTGTCCAGTTACAGCTACTTCAAAAAGGAAAATAATCACATTAATCGCAATTAATGCATATGTTAGTTTTGGTTTGAATCCTGGTGGATGAGGATTTTCATCCCCTATTGGTAACATATCTGATTAGTTTTACGAAATCTTCATGATTCCGTTTGAGATAAGCCATTGAAGTCCTGATACAAACGAACTGTCGTCTATCTGT
>Ga0209035_10000957_pt1 | contig 11583 bp, 6 predicted proteins | sample MarorgKNORR_S2LV_6_FD_188220 | JGI IMG/M metagenome (GOLD analysis project Ga0209035, IMG submission 188220) | Marine microbial communities from the Southern Atlantic Ocean, analyzing organic carbon cycling - AAIW_A/KNORR_S2/LV (SPAdes) (version 2) | ecosystem: Environmental > Aquatic > Marine >...
TTGAAGTTTTATTGAAACAGAACTTGAAAAGTCAATCGACAGTTCTTTATGTTTTTTAATAGTCTCATATAATGTTAATTTATATTTTTGAGCAGCTAAAATTATTTTATTAATTGTTACTTGACCAATTCCTCTTGCAGGATAGTTTATTACTCTTTTTAAGCTTTCTTCATCACTACTATTAATGATAACTCTTAAATAAGCTAAAACATCTTTAATTTCTTTTCTATTATAAAATGATACGCCTCCAAAAATTTGATAAGGTATTTTGTTTAACCTTAAGGAATCTTCTATTGGTCTTGATTGAGCATTGGTTCTGTAAAGAATAGCAATATCTGAAAAGCTTGTATTGTTAAGAGATGTAATTTTTTGACATAGTCCCCTAGCCTCTCCAATATCTGACTGATTTGATGAGATTTCAAGTCTATCTCCAAAATCGTTATCTGTCCAAACTTCTTTGTCAATTTTATTTTTATTGTGATCAATTACTGAATTTGCAGCATTAACAATATTTTTAGTTGATCTATAGTTTTGTTCAAGTCTAAATATTTCAACACTATCATAATCATTTTTAAAATTTATAATATTATTGATATTAGCCCCTCTAAATGAATAGATACTTTGAGCATCATCACCAACAACACAAATATTTTGATATTTATCTGATAATGACTTTACAATTAGGTACTGAGAATTATTGGTGTCTTGATATTCATCTACAAGAATATACTTAAACTTTTCTTGATATTTTGCTAATACTTCTGGATGATTGTTTAACAATTCATTAGTTTTCATTAATAAATCATCAAAATCCATAGAATTAGATTTAACTAATCTCTCGTTATATTCTTTGTAAATATTTCCGGTTTCAGGTTTTCTTGAAATATTATCTGAGTCAACCAATTCACTGTTTGAAAAATATCCAGTTACAGTTATAAAATTATTTTTTAATGATGATATTCTGTTCCTAATTGATTTAGTTCTGTAAACGTCTTTATCTAAATTTTTTTCTTTAATAATTGAAGATATAAGTCTTTCTGAGTCTTGAACATCATAAATTGTAAAGTCTGATGTAAAACCTATTTTATGAGCTTCAAATCTTAAAATTTTAGCAAAAACAGAATGAAATGTTCCCATCCATATATTCTTTGATTCACTCTCACCAATCATAGATGATATTCTTAGCTTCATCTCTCTTGCAGCCTTATTAGTAAATGTCAAAGCTAAAATTTCAAATGGGTCAACACCATTGTTTACAAGATGAACAATTTTATAGGTTAGAACTCTAGTTTTTCCTGATCCAGCACCCGCAATAACCATTGAGGGTCCATCAGTTTTAATCACTGCATTTAGTTGAGCTTCGTTAAGATCTTTTAGATAAGATTTGTTATCTTCTAACATTGTTATAAATTTAAGTAATTAATGAATTTTAATTGCTGATAAATCATTAATTAAATCAATACTTATGAAGAATTTATCATTTATTTTTTTTATACTAATTACTCAATTTTCATATTCCCAAACAATAGATACTCAAATCACTGATATTGAGGAAAAATTAATTTCATGGAGGCATGAATTTCATAAATATCCTGAAGTTTCAAATAGAGAATTCAAAACTTCTGAGGTTATAGCTAAACACCTTGAGTCTTTAGGTATTTCCGTGACAAGAAATGTTGGTGTAAATGGTGTAGTTGGTATTCTTGAAGGAAAAAATAAAGGAAAAGTAGTTGCTTTAAGAGCTGATATGGATGCACTTCCAATAACAGAAAACAACAACTTGCCCTTTCAATCTTTAAATGATGGAGTGATGCATGCATGTGGTCACGATAGTCACATGTCAATTCTTATGGCAACAGCAGAAATACTATCAAAAAATAGAAATTTTAATGGGACTGTGAAATTTATTTTCCAAGGTGCAGAAGAAGGTCCACCTCCGGGAGAAGAAGGTGGTGCTAGAATGATGATAAAAGAAGGTGTTTTAAAGAGCCCTAATGTAGATGCAATTTTTGGGCTTCATATTAGTTCAATGTTACCTATGAATAAAGTTTATTATAAACCTAGAGGTTTCTTTGCTTCCTCATCAAGGTTTACCGTTAAGGTTATAGGAAGTCAATCTCATGGGGGTACACCATGGCTAGGAGTTGACCCAATTGTAATAACATCCCAGATAATAAATTCTTTTCAAACTATTATATCTAGAGAGTCAAACTTAACAAATGAGCCAGCAGTAATTTCATTTGGTATAATTGAAGGTGGAAATAGGTTTAACATTATACCTAATGAGGTTAACCTTGTTGGAACTATTAGATCACTAGATTATGATATGAGAGATCATATTAAAAAAAGAATGAAAGAACTTGCAGAAGGAATTGCAGAATCTTATGGAGGAAATGCAATTATTGAAATAGTTGATGGAGCAGACATTACATATAATGATCCTGAATTAATGGAAAAAATGCTTCCATCTCTAAAAAATACCGCTGGAAATAATAATGTCATACTAAATAAGGCTAAAACATTAGCAGAAGACTATGCGTATTATTTAAATGAAATTCCAGGATTTATATTTGAGTTAGGTGGATATAATACCAATGAAACCCGAAAAGCACCTCCTCATCACACTCCAGATTTTTTTATTGATGACAGCTCAATGCTCCTTGGTGTTAAGGTTATGACTAATTTAGCATTAGATTTTTTAGATAGTGAATAATGATATTTTAAATCAATCAATTGAATTTATTAAAGGTATAGGTCCTGCAAGGTCAAAATTACTTAGTGAAGAATTAAATCTTAAAACAGTAAAAGATCTTATTGATTTTTATCCATACAGATATATTGACAGGTCTAGATTTTTTAAAATAAATGAACTTCCTAAAAATCAATCAGAAGTTCAAATAGTTGGTAAAATAAAATCTGTTAAAAGAACTAAAGTTAGGTTTAGAAATAGATTGAATTGTGAGTTTTATGATGATACTGGAAAAGTTGACCTAATTTGGTATCGAGGATTTAACTGGGTTGAGGAATCTATAAAAACTAATGAAGAATATGTTATTTATGGTAAACTTAGCTGGTTTGGTAATAATCCTTCAATAGCTCATCCAGAAATTAAAACTAAAGATAGTTTTAACAGGAATATACCTAGAAGACTTCATGGTATATACTCATCTACTGAGAAACTTGTTAACGAAGGTGTTACTCAAAAATACTTTGTCAAAATAATTTATAATCTTTTAAACTCTCTTCAAAACCAAATCAAAGAAAATTTATCTTATAATATTTTAAATAAATATAATCTTATTGATAGATATAAAGCAATCGTTAATATTCACTTACCTGAGTCTCAAGAATTACTTTCTGGATCTACTAAAAGACTAAAATTTGAAGAATTATTTTTTAATCAACTTGGTTTTCAGCTTTCAAAGAATGAAAGAATTCAAAAATTAAATGGATTTAAATTTGAAAAGGTAGGAGACCATCTTAATGAATTTTATAAAAATAATTTACCATTTGAACTAACTGGAGATCAAAAAAAGGTAATAAAAGAAATAAGAAATGATTTTAGAGATGGGAAACAAATGAATAGATTGTTACAAGGAGATGTAGGCTCTGGAAAAACTATAGTTTCATTAATGGTTATGTTAATTGCTATTGATAATGGTTTTCAATCTTGTATACTTGCTCCAACTGAAATACTAGCAAATCAACACTTCAAATCAATTAAGGAACTCCTGTCTGAATTGGACGTAAAAATCGATTTACTAACTGGTTCAGTTAAAACAAAGGACAGAAAATCAATACATAGAGATTTATTATCTGGTAAAACCAAAATTTTAGTTGGAACACATGCAATTCTTGAAGACATAGTTCAATTTAAAAATTTAGGTCTTAGTATTGTAGATGAACAACATAGATTTGGAGTTGCTCAAAGAGCTAAACTCTGGAAAAAGAATACACCAGCTCCACATGTTCTAGTAATGACAGCAACTCCAATTCCAAGAACATTAGCTATGAGCTTATATGGAGATTTGGATATATCTTCAATAAAGGAATTACCACCAGGTAGGATTACAACAAAAACAGTACATAAATATGATAGTAATAGATTAAGTGTATTTAAGTTTCTGAGAGAACAAATAATTAGGGGAAGACAAGTCTATTTAGTCTACCCATTAATTAACGAGTCTGAAAAGCTTGATTATAAGGATCTTATGGATGGTTATGAAAGTATAGTAAGAGAATTTCCAAGACCAGATTTCCAGGTTAGTATAGTTCACGGTAAAATGAAATCAAAGGATAAAGAATTTGAAATGAATAGGTTTATCAATAAAGAAACTCAAATTCTAGTTTCTACAACAGTTATTGAGGTTGGTGTTAATGTGCCTAATGCATCAGTTATGGTTATTGAAAGTGCTGAAAGGTTTGGACTTTCTCAATTGCATCAGTTAAGAGGAAGGGTTGGAAGAGGAAATGAAGAAAGTTATTGTGTATTGATGACTAAGGAAAAACTTTCGGAGGAATCAAAAATAAGAGTAGATACTATGGTTAACGTTAGTGATGGATTTAAATTAGCTGAGGTAGATTTAAAATTAAGAGGACCTGGAGACATGATGGGAACAAGACAAAGTGGAGTTCTTAAATTTAAATTAGCTGATATAATATATGATTCAGAGATATTAAATAATGCACGGAAATCTGCATATGAATTATTAGAGAGTGATCCAAGACTGATAAAAAAAGAGAATTATCCTATTAGGCATGAAATTTCAACTTCTTCAAATTCAAAAAATTTATGGCGATATATTAGCTGATTAATTATATTTGCTATTAAATAAATCCTGTGAAAATATCAATCAATTGGCTTAAAGAATATCTTCAAACAAACTCTAAGCCTGAAGAAATATCTGACATATTAACTAATCTTGGCTTAGAAGTTGAAAAGCTTTTACCATTTGAATCAGTAAAAGGAGGGCTTAATGGTGTAGTAGCAGGAAAAGTTTTGAAATGTGAAAAACATCCTAATGCAGATAGATTAAAAGTAACATCTATTGATCTAGGTAATAACGAAATCTCTGAAATTGTTTGTGGTGCTCCAAATATAAAAGAAGGACAAATTGTACCTGTAGCAAAAGTTGGATCAAAAATTTATACTAATGATGGAATTGAGATAAAAATTAAAAAATCAAAAATAAGAGGGGTTGTTAGTAATGGAATGGTTTGTGCAGAGGATGAAATTGGTTTAGGTGAATCTCACGATGGCATAATGGTTCTCGATAGCAATATTAAACCAGGAAGACCCATAAACGAAGTGTTTAACGTAGAAAGTGACAATATTATTGAAATTGGTCTTACACCTAATAGGTCTGATGCAATGTCACATTATGGAGTAGCTAGAGATTTAAAAGCATATTATGATTTTAAATCTTTAAAAAGTAAAATTACTCTTCCAAGTATTAATAATTTTGAATCAGTAAAAATTGATGAAGACTTTAAAATTAGTGTTCAAGACACTGATAAATGTCCTTACTATTCAGGTTTAATAGTAAAAAATATTAAAGTCGGTCCTTCATCTAAAGAATTACAAAATAAATTAAAATCAATTGGATTAAAACCTATTAATAATATTGTAGACATTACAAATTTTGTTATGCATGAAATAGGACAACCTCTTCATGCTTTTGATTTGGATAAAATTGAAAATATAAATGTAAAATCATTAAAGTCAAATACTAAGTTTAAAACTCTTGATGAAAACATTATTAATTTAGATAGTGATGATTTAATGATTTGCTCAAATAACACCCCCCTTTGTTTAGCAGGAATATATGGTGGTCATGAATCTGGTGTTTCAAACTCAACAACTAACTTATTTTTAGAATCTGCCATTTTTAATTCTATACCCATAAGAAAATCATCTAAAAGACATCAACTATTCACTGATGCTTCTTATAGATATGAAAGGGGTGTAGATCCAGATAAAGTATTATATGCATTAAAAAGAGCGTCAATTTTAATAAAAGAAATAAATGCAGAAGCCAATATATCAGAAATTTTAATTGAAGACAATTTAAAGTTAGATAAGAAGGATATTCATCTAAGATATAATAGAATAGATAGTATTACTGGTCAAAAGTTAGATAAAGAAACTATAACTAAAATTCTTAGTTCATTAGACTTTGAAATAAAAGGACACACTGAGGATGGATTGAATATAGTTGCACCAAATTACAGGCATGACGTATATAGAGAAATTGATGTTATTGAAGAAATTTTACGTGTATATGGATTTAATAATATTCATGTTGAATCAAAAATTTCTATGTCAATCCCTGAAATAGGTAAAAATAAGATTAATAAAACCGAATCTTTTATAAGTGATAATCTTGTTGGAATTGGATTTAATGAGATTATTAATAACTCTATATGTTCTCCCAGTATTAACGAAAAATTTAATCATAAAGCTGTAAACCTCTTAAATCCTCAAGGAAGTGAGCTTTCTAATCTAAGAGTTTCTCTAATACCAAATGCCTTGGAAACTATTAAACACAATATTAATAGACAAAATAAAAATCTGAAGATATTTGAAATTGGAAATACTTATTCAATAAATGATAATAATTTTATTGAAAACAAAAGATTAAATGTAACAGTTACTGGAGAAATATTTAATGAAAACTGGATTTCTGAATTTTCTAAAAGTAATTTCTATTATTTAAAAGGAGTTGCTGAAAATTTATTAAATCAATTAAATATCTTAAATATTAAATATGAAGAGGATAATGATGATTTATTTGAATATAAACTTAGCATATTTACCAATAAAAATAATATTGGTTTCATAGGAGAATTAAACTCAAATTATACTAAAGAATTTTCAGTAGATGATAAAATTCATTTATTAAATCTAAATCTTGATGTTATAAAATTTAAATCTTTAAATGTTAAATATCAAGAATCATCAAAGTTTCCATCTTCTAGAAGAGACTTATCAATGATCTTAGATGATAATATTACTTTTGAAGCCATAAAGGAGCTAGCATTTAAATTAGAGAATAAAATATTGAAAGAGGTTAATCTCTTTGATGAATTTAAAGGAAAAAATATAGGAGATGATAAGAAATCTTTTGCGGTTAGCTTTACATTCAATGATTCTAAAAAGACCCTAACTGACAAGCTCATAGATAAAATCATGTTAAAGTTGTCAGATAAATACAAAACAGACCTTGGTGCTGTTATTAGAGATAAATAGATTATTTGTAAAGTTTCTCTCTTGATGATAAAACCTTTTCATTAACAATATATTCATTGAAAGGAAGATAACTATCAATAATTCCATTTGGAGTAATTTCAATAATTCTATTAGCTACAGATTGTGCAAAAGCTCTATCATTAGTGCTTAATAAAACAGTTCCTTTAAAGTTTATTAAAGAATTATTGAAGGCAGTTATAGCCTCTAAATCAAGATGGTTTGTTGGTTCATCAATAAGTAAAACATTAGGCTTACCCATCATTATTTTTGAGAGCATACATCTAACTTTTTCTCCTCCAGACAATACAGTACAAGATTTAAGTGCTTCATCACCACCAAACAACATTCTACCAAGGAAACTCCTAATAAATAACTCTTCTCTTTCTTCATCGTTATTTGACCATTGTCTTAACCAATCTACTAAAGAGATCTTTTTATCAAAATGAGAGTGATTATCCATTGGTAAATAACCAGATGAAGTAGTTACACCCCAATTATATGTGCCAGAAGTTTGGTCAAGACTTCCAGAAATACAATCATAAAATAAGTTGATTGATCTAGAATTCTTTGATACAATTAAAACTTTCTCTCCTTTGTTTAAATTGAAGCTTATATCTTTAAAATATATTTCACCGTCTTTTTCGTAAGACAAAGATTTAAGTTCCAAAATTTGATCTCCTGCATCTCTATCTTGATCAAATATAATTGCTGGATATCTTCTACTAGAAGGTCTAATTTCTTCAATATTTAGCTTTTGAATCATCTTCTTCCTTGCTGTAGCTTGTTTTGATTTAGCAACATTAGCAGAGAATCTAGAAATAAATTCTTGTAATTCTTTCTTCTTATCTTCAGATTTTTTGTTTTGCTGAAGTTTTTGTCTTGCAGCTAATTGACTAGACTGTTGCCAAAAAGTATAGTTACCTGAAAAGTGATTTATTTTACTAAAATCAATATCAGAAGTATGAGTACAAACAGCATCTAAAAAAAATCTATCATGGGAGACTACTATTACTGTATTTTCAAACTCATTAATAAAATTTGTAAGCCATTCAACAGTATTATAATCAAGGTCATTAGTAGGCTCATCCATTATTAAAACATCAGGATTGCCAAAAAGACACTGAGCTAAAAGAACTTTAACTTTAACTTTTTGATCAAGATCGCTCATTTGATTATGATGAACATCTTCTGTAATTCCAAGGCTAGAAAGTAAAATTGCAGCATCAGCATCAGCATTCCAACCGTTCATTTCCTCGAAGGAAATTTGAAGTTCACCTACCCTATCTGCATCTTTATCAGAAAAGTCTTCTTTTGCATAAATTGAATCAATCTGGCTCTTTAGGTCAAATAGTTTTTGATTTCCTAGTATTATAGTTTCAATTACAGTGTTTTCATCATACCTGTTATGATTTTGTTCAAGAACTGATAGTCTCTTTCCTGGTTCTAAAAAAACTGAACCAGTATTTGCTTCAAGATCTTTAGATAAAATCTTCAGAAATGTTGATTTCCCTGCACCATTAGCACCTATAATACCATAACAGTTTCCAGGAGAAAAAGTTATATTTACTTCATCAAAGAGAATTCTCTTACCAAATTGAAGCGATAAATTAGATACAGATAACATAAATATGCGCAAAAATAACAAGTTGAAATTTCTAAAACTAATTATACTTGCTATAATTTTATTTTTTTCTAACTCCTGTAATAATAAGAATTCTAGAGATAATTTTTTCTTAGGAGGTGAAATTATTAACCCTTCTTCTAACTATGTTAATTTCTATTATAATAATATCAAAATTGATTCAATTGAACTTAATTCCGAAAATAAATTTTTTAAAAATCTTGAAAATATACAACCTGGAATCTATAGAATTGAACATATCCCAGAGAATCAATATATAATTATTGAAAATGGAGATAGTTTATGGATAAGAGTTAATGTAGAGGATTTCAAGGAGTCATTATCCTTTAGCGGAAGAGGCTCTTCAAAAAATAATTTTTTAGTTGATATGTCTAATCTAAATGATTATGAAAATGATTTTCTTTCACAAATATACAATCAAGGAAGCTATGATTATAAGATAGTTATTGACTCTTTAATGGATGAAAAGAAAGATATTTGGGAGCTTTTTAATAAAAGTGTAAATCAAAGAAATCTAGGTCGAAATATAACAAAAGCTTCAATAAAATATAATTATTACAATAAACTTGAACGATACGCTCTTTTAAGAGGGAGAGAGTGGTCAAAAGATGAAAGAGAGGAATACTTTAGCTATAGAGATGAAGTTAACTTAAATGACTCAGAACTATCTCTATTTGAACCTTATGTAACATATTTAATGAATTTTTTTAATGAAAAGACATTAGATAGTGGTGAGGTTTATTCTTATGCAAAAAATAATACTGATTTTAATATCAAAAAACTCTTAATTATTGATTCTCAAATTAATGACCCTTATTTAAAAAATAATCTAGCTAGAGCTACAGCAATTGAAGAAATCTTAAATTTTAAAAATAATGATTTACATGATGAGTTTATAGATTACTACACATATGTAAATACATCTAATAGATATTTAGATGAGATTACAAAGCTTTACAATGACATTGAAAAAATGAAAAAAGGTAATGTTTTACCTGAAGTGAATATTCTTGATTTTAATGGTAATATAACTTCTAGTAGTGAAGAATTTTTAGGATCTAAAACGTTTATATATTTTTGGTCTCAAACTCAAATGAATCACTATAGAAGGACGATACGAAGAGTTGAAGAACTCAAACAACAGTATCCTCGATATAGGTTTGTTGGAATATGTATTCAACCATACACTGATATGGTAAGCCAGGCACAAAATATATTAAATCTTGATTTATCCAACCAATTTTCTTTTAAAGACTTTGAGAGCTCAAGTAAAGACTGGGTTTTAACATTCCTAAATAAGACAATAGTAACTGATGAAAAAGTGAAGATTATAGATGGCTTTAGTAATCTTTTTACAAATGATATTGAAAAGATTTTAGAAAAAGATTAGTTTCCTTTCTTATAATCACTAAGAAACTTCTCCAATCCACTATCTGTTAAAGGGTGTTTCAATAAACCCTTAATTGCAGATAAAGGGCTTGTAATAACATCTGCACCAATCTTTGCACAATCAATTATATGCATAGTATGTCTTATGGATGCAGCTAAAATCTGTGTTTCATATGCATAATTATCATAAATGTCTCTAATATCAGATATTAGGTCTAGTCCGTCTGTAGAAATATCATCAAGTCTGCCAATAAAAGGCGATACATAAGTAGCTCCAGCTTTTGCAGCTAGAAGAGCTTGACCAGAAGAAAAAACAAGTGTACAATTAGTTTTAAGTCCTTTGTCACTGAAATATCTTATTGCTTTGATCCCATCTTCAATCATTGGCACTTTTATTACTATTTGATCATGAAGAGATGCAAGTGCTTCCCCTTCTTTAATAATACCGTCATAATCTACGGATATAACTTCTGCGGAAACATCACCATCAACAATTTCACATATCTTCATGTAATGATTGATTATGTTTTCACTTCCTGTAATTCCTTCCTTTGCCATTAATGAGGGATTAGTTGTTACTCCATCAAGAATACCAAGGGATTGAGCATCTTTAATTTGATCTAAATTAGCAGTATCTATAAAAAATTTCATAAGTTTTTAATTGTAAAGTTTCATAATAATTTTTTGGAAAAATTTATCAGGAAATAAACTTTTCAAAGTAATTTTCTTTTCCAGAAAACCACCGACAAGGTAATTAATTTTAGGATTCTTTTGTTTAATAATTTTCAATACTAAATTAGCTACTTCATTAGGATCTCTTCCATGTTCCATTTTACCATTAACACTATTAATTACCCTACTATATTCTTTGTGATAAGGAGAACTATTAGCTATATTAGAATCAACCCTGTTGCTTAAAATTTCAGTTTTATAATCTCCTGGAGCAATATTTACAACATTAATATTAAATTTTTTCAATTCAATATTTAAACTTTCTGCAATTATATTAAAAGAAGCTTTGGAGGCACAATAAGCACCCCAAAATGGCAAACCAAGATAACCAGCTATAGAAGTTATATTAATTATTATACCTGATCGATTTAGTCTCATACCTGGAAGTACAGATTGAATAACATTCAAATGACTAAAAAAATTAGTTTCAAAGACTTTCTTCATATCCGAGATCTCCATTGATTCTATAGGTCCAGTGATATTAATTCCTGCATTATTTATTAATATATCTATTTTACCATGATTGCTAACTATCTCAGCAATAAGCTGCTTAGCCCTTTCGTAGTCGTTA
>Ga0209035_10000958_pt1 | contig 11582 bp, 13 predicted proteins | sample MarorgKNORR_S2LV_6_FD_188220 | JGI IMG/M metagenome (GOLD analysis project Ga0209035, IMG submission 188220) | Marine microbial communities from the Southern Atlantic Ocean, analyzing organic carbon cycling - AAIW_A/KNORR_S2/LV (SPAdes) (version 2) | ecosystem: Environmental > Aquatic > Marine...
CCCTGGCCGTTGCCTTGCGAGTTGCCCTGACCCTGACCCTGGCCGGACCGGTTGCGGTTGCCGCCGGGTCGACCCTGGCCGTTGCCTTGCGAGTTGCCCTGACCCTGGCCGGACCGGTTGCGGTTGGCACCGGAGCCGTTGTCGCGTCCACGTCCTGTTGAACCGCCACGCCGCTGAGAGCCCTGGCGACCACGACCCTGGTGACGCCGATCCTGTCCGGGTGCGGCCTCGGATGGTGAGGACGGCGCAGTGGGTGCCGGAGCTGCGACCGCCGGAGGGGACAGTTCGCGGATTCGGTCCAGGTCCGGAGTGCCGACAGGCTCGTCGATTCCGATGTCGCGCTGGAGTCGACGGACGTCCTTGCGCTGCTCGGGTTGGATAAGCGAGATGACCACGCCGTCCCTGCCGGCGCGGGCCGTCCGCCCGGAACGATGCACGTAGGCCTTGTGGTCCTCAGGCGGGTCGTAGTGCACCACGGCGGCTACACCGTCCACGTGGATTCCGCGGGCCGCCACGTCGGTGGCCACCAAGGCGTGGACCCGGCCGCCCATGAAGTCGGCCAGGGCGCGGGTGCGCTGGCTCTGGCTGCGTCCACCGTGGATGGCCGCAGCCCGGACCTCGTTTCGTGCCAACTGCTTGGCCAGGCGATCGGCGCCGTGGCGGGTGCGACAGAAGATGATCGCCGGCCAGGCTGCACCGATCGCGTTTGCTGTCAGCTCGACCCGGTCGTGGCGGTCCACGGTCCAGAACAGGTGGGTGGCAGCAGTTATGTCAGGGGTCTCGTCGCCAACCTCGTGGCGGACCGGATCGGTCTGGTGGTCCCGGGTGAGCTTGGCGACGTCGCCGTCCAGGGTGGCCGAAAACAGCAAAGTCTGGCGCTGGTCGGCGGTCTTGTTCAGGAGCCGGCGTACAGCCGGCATGAAGCCCATGTCAGCCATGCGGTCGGCTTCGTCGAGCACTACCTGGACCACTGCGTCGAGCTTCAGGGCTCCCTGGTCGAGGAGGTCCTCGAGGCGTCCGGGACAGGCCACGAGGATTTCCACACCTTCGCGGAGGGCCTTGAGCTGTGGGCCGTATCCGACGCCCCCGTAGACCACGCCGATGCGGACCTTTCCGGCGAAGGTACGTAGTTCAATACAGATCTGCTCGGCGAGTTCCCTGGTGGGGGCCAGCACGAGGGCCCGGGGTCGACGGGGCTCGGCCCGCTCGACGGTGGCCACCAGGGGAATGCCGAAGGCCAGTGTCTTGCCTGAACCGGTCGGTGCCCGGCCGCAGATGTCACGGCCATCCAGTGCGTCGGTGATGGTTGCCGCCTGGATGGCGAAGGGCTCAATGATGCCGCGGGCCTCGAGCGCGCGGGTGATGGAATCGGGTACGCCCAGATGAGCGAAGGTGGTGGACATTGGATCTCCAGTCCCGCTCGTTGGCGGGTGGATCAGGGTTCGCGTCGCCTCAGCGAATGGGCGGAGGTCGGGATTCGGACTTGGGTGGTTCACGTTGACCGGAAGAACCAGTGCCCGTCTGCGAACCCACCGGCAAGGAACCTCACCGGAGCAGTCACAATGCTACAGGTGGGTGCCGGTGGTCCTGCATAACGTGACCGTTGTCACCCACCCGGGCTGTAAGTCTGGGAGGGGATTGCCCCGGCCCGTTGGGTGTCGGATTGTCTCGGGTGTGGGGAACAGGACGGAAAACGCGGAAGAACCCGCCCCGAGGGCGGGTTCTTCGCTTGGGCCGGGCTGGGGTCTCGGTGCTAGCGAGGCCAGATCGACCGATTCAGACCTTGCGGACGCCCAGGGCCTCGGGACCCTTTCGGCCTGGGCCGACCTCGAACTCGACGTTCTGGCCTTCGTCGAGGCTGCGGTAGCCCTCGCCTTCGATGTTGGAGTAGTGGACGAAGACGTCTTCGCCACCGGTTACGGAGATGAATCCGTAGCCCTTTTCGCTGTTGAAGAATTTTACGGTGCCGGTAGGCATGTTTCTGTATCGCTTTCGTTAGATAAATCCCGGGTCACTTCAACCCGGTACGAGAAAGCCTACGGTGGCCTGTGGATTACCGGTCACCCGCTACGGGATGGTCGGCTGGGTCACGCCTCGCCCTCACCCGGCAGTGATCACCTTGTCAGAGTCATCCGAGATGGCGAGATCGTCGAGGAAGGCATGTGCCTGGAATTCCTCCATGGCCGGAAGGGTTCGGTCCAGGATCTTTCCCCTGTGCTGCATCGCTGCCGTGGTGGTCTCCAGATCGGCTGGCCAGGTGCAGCGGGTGTTGCACCCGCACGTGTTGGTGCTCCCGGGGTCAACGCCAGGGGGAGACGGCCTTCTCGGCGATTGGGAAGATCGCCTCCCGGTCGGCCTCCTCGACCGCACCGGTTCGCTCCTCCAGGGTAAGAGGCTCGTACCGGCTGGCGGCCCAGATGGTCCGTCTGGCGGTGGCCGGGTCGCTGGGTGTGCAGAAGGCGTGGACGCCGGGTGTCGACAAGGCGAACCGGACACCATGTTCTATGGCGTCGTCCGTCCGATGTGGTTCGTACCAGCTGATGGCGTCAGGGGTCCGGTCGCCCCACGGGCGCCATGCGACAGCCTTGATGGCCATCACGCCGACATCCCGCTCAGCGCACACGGCGAGCAGGGCATCGACGTCGGCCCGGTAGCCGGTGTCGGCCCAGACCGCCGGGTACACGGGGAACATGACGGTGTCCAGGTCGTAACGCCGAATCGCCTCCAGGTGGGCGCGCGGGGCACCCAGATCGTGGCCGGTGACCCCGACGAACTTCGTGAGGCCCCTGTCGCGCGCCTCCAGGATGACCTTGAACGCCTCGTCGCGTTGGTCCAGGACCTCCAGCGACGTGACGCCGTGGGCCTGGTAGAGGTCCAGTTTGTCCACTTGGAGTCGTTCCAGGCTCCGGTCCAGGCGACGCAGGGCCCAGTCCCGTTCGGTCTCGGCGGTCTTGCATGCCAGGAAGAGGCGCTGGCGGATGGCCTTCAGGTGCGGGCCCACGGCCCGCTCCGCCGATCCGTATCCGGGGGCGACGTCCAGGTGATTGACGCCGGCGTCCAGGGCCTCGTGGAGAAGGCCCCCGGCCTCCTCCGGCGAGTCCATGGCGAACGCCGCGCCACCCAGGATGGCGATGCTGGAATTGTGGCCGGTTCGGCCGAGGCGTCGGGTCTGCACGTCGTCGACCGTAGCAACGCAACCACCCGGGGCATGGAAGGCCATGCTCCATGGCCTCCGTCGCTATCTGGAGGATTCCGACGCCTGACCGACACGGGTATTTAGGGCGGCAGCACAGCCAACGTGACAGGAGAGCTCCAGGGCCACCGTCCATCTGGGACGACTACCGTCGGGTTATGGCGATGAGGCTCAGACAGGTGGTGCTGGTGGCCTGCGACCTGGACCGGGTCGAGGCTGAGATCGTGGAGGGCCTGGCCGTTGAGGCGTGCGTCCACGACCTTGGCGTCGGGCAGTTCGGGCTCCGCAACGTCCTGTTCCCCGTAGGTGACAGCCTGCTAGAGGTGGTCTCGCCCGTGGAGGACGGGACGGCGGCGGGACGACACCTGGTCCGACGGGGCGGCGACGGCGGCTACATGGTCATCCTGCAGACCGACGACCTGGATGGGTTCGGCGACCGACTCGGGGAGTTGGGGGTCCGGGTGGTGCTAGAGGCAAGCATGCCCGGTATCCGCGGCCTCCACCTGCACCCCAGAGACGTTGGTGGCGCCATCCTGTCGGTGGACGAGACCGACGACTGGACAGACTGGCCATGGGCCGGCCCCGACTGGCGGGAGCATCGCTGGACCGGGTCGGCCAGCGGAATCGTGGCTGTGGAGATCCAGGCCGACGACCCGGCCGCGATGGCAGGCCGCTGGGGCGAGGTGCTGGGACGCCCGGTTGAGGAAACGGTGGTTGCCCTGGACGGGGGAGAGGTCCGCTTCCTGCCGGTTCTGGACGATCGTGGTGAGGGGCTGGCAGGCATGGAGGTGCGTGCCCACCGGCACGCCGACCTGGAGATCGTGGTGAGGGGCTGGCAGGCATGGAGGTGCGTGCCCACCGGCACGCCGACCTGGAGATCGGCGGGGTTCGCTTCGCCCTCCGCCCGGCCTGAGGTGGGCTGGAGGAAGGGCCTGCCTGGAAGGAGTTTCGGCGTCAGGCGTCAAGGACCTGTCGGATACGGGCGATGTGGTCGGGGCCGATCTCGCAGCAACCCCCGACGACCTCGGCGCCCATGTCGACCCACTGCATGACGGCCCTCGTATAGGGGTCGACCCCCATGTCGGTCCGGGCCCCCGGAAGCGGGCTGCCGTGCCGGCCACGCCAGCCGACCGGCATCTGGTGGAAGGCGTTGGCGTACGCACCGATGGTGAGGTTCGTGGCCTGTCGGAGGAGGGGCAGGGCTGTGGCGATGAGTTCGGGCGGGCAGCAGTTGAGGAGGAAGGCGTCGGCATCGACCACGGAGCATGCCTCGGAGAAGGTGGTGCCGTCGATGAGGCCCGCTCCGTTGCCTCCCTGCAGGGTGAACGAGACCCACACCGGTTTTCCGGTTGTGCGGGCGGCGTCGGCCGCCGCCCGCGCCTCGAAGCAGGCGCCCATGGTCTCGCAGACGAAGAGGTCAACGTGGTCGACAAGGTGACCGACCATCTGGAGGTACTCGTCGTGGAGTTGGGCGTAGGTGCCATCCGGCTCGGGGTTGTAGCTGTGGCGCAGGGGAGGAAGCGAACCCGCCACACGGACGGAACCTTCGGCGACATCCGCGGTGGCCCGGGCGAGGCTCCCGGAGAGCCGGGTGAGCTCCTCGGCACGGTCAGCGAGGCCGAAGAAACCCAGCCGGTTGTCGAAGGTGGCGTAGCTGTTGGTCGTCAGGACGTCCGCACCGGCGGCCACGTAGTCGGCGTGGATGGCGGTCACGAGCCCAGGATCCTCCAGCAGCGCCCATGCCGACCAGAGTTCCTCAGAGCGCGGAGCTCCGCGATTGATCAACTCCTGACCCATGCCACCGTCCAGCAGCGTGATCGCACCCATGAGGCCTCCCATCGTCATTCGGTCGCCGTCGACCCCGCTGGTGGTCGCGGTGCTGGGGCGGAACCCTAGGTCCAGGTGGTCGGCGCACCTAGTGTTCCGGCGATGTCCGGGATGGTCCTGCACTCCTGATGGGTGCCCTGTTCGGAGCCCTCAGCTCGTTGTCGGTGGGCATGTCGGAGATGTTCGGACGTCGGGGCGCCAGGGCCGCCGGGGTGTTGGCCGTCTCCGTCGTCTCGCAGGGCGTCGCCGCCCTGGCCGCCTTAGGGATGCTCCTGTGGATCCCCAGCCAGCCCAACTGGCCCGACCTGGGTAGGGGAGCGGTATCAGGAGTCGGGTTCGGCGTCGGCATGGTCGCCTACCTCGGCGGGCTCATGCGGAGTTCGGCGACGGTGATCGCTCCGATGGTGGCGACCTTGACCGTCGTCATCCCGTTCGGAGTCGCCACTGCCGGTGGAGCGGACCCGACCGGGATGGCCGTTCTGGGAGTGGGCGTGGCGCTCGTCGGCCTGCTGTTCATAACCGGCGGCGGCCGGGTCGGATCCGGCACGCGGGCCGGCCTTCTGTGGGGCGCCGCCTCCGGTCTCGGCTACGGCATCGGTCTGGCGGTGCTGATTGGAACCTCGCCGTCCGGCGGCCCCTGGCCTGCCGTGGCCCAGCGGGTGGTCGCCTGTCTGCTCACGGTCGTGGCGGCCATGATCGTGCGTTCTCCGGTCATACCCCGGGGTGCTGTGAGGTGGACGGCCTTCTGGTCCGGGGTCTTCGGAGGCATCGCCTCGGTTCTGTACCTGCTGGGTATCCAGATCGATCTCCTGCCGGCGGCCGTGACCGGTGCGATGTTCCCGGCCGTCAGCGTCGCCCTCGGCCGACTGGTCTTCGGCGACAGCGTGCGACCCATCCAGATACTCGGCCTCGGTCTTGTCCTGGCCGGAGTGGCCGGCGTGGTAGCGGGCTGAGGCCGACATGGGAGGCTTCTGTCCATGACCGACCCCGTGCTGTACGACGAACGCGACGACATCGCGATCATCACCATCAACCGTCCCGAGAAGAAGAACACGCTCACCGACGCGGTGATCCAGGGGATCGCCGATGGGATAGACGCAGCCACGAAGTCCGCCGACGTGGTGGCTGTGGTCCTGCGTGGAGCCGGCGACACCCTCGCTGCCGGCTACGACCTGACGGCGGGAGCGGCATCCGACGACGTCGTTGGGACCACCGGTGGAGACGAACCGGGCTGGTCCACGTCGTACGGGGCCAGGGGCCCGAAGCCCCGCGAGGGCGCATGGGACCCGGTCCGCGACTACCAGTTCATGGGAAACAACGTCAGGCGGTTCATGAAGATCTGGGAGTGCCCGAAGCCGGTCCTGGGGGAGATAAGGGGTTGGGCCATCGGAGGGGCGACCGACCTGATCTTGTGCGCGGACCTGCTCTACATGGCTAGCGATGCCCACATCGGCTACGCCCCGAGCCGGATCTTCGGTACTCCCACGACGATGCTCTGGGTCTACAGGCTGGGCCTGGAACACGCCAAGCAGTTCCTGCTGACCGGCCGGGCCATCGATGCCGATACCGCTCACCGGATCGGGCTGGTCAGCCACGTCTGCGAGCCGGAGGATCTGGCCGGGTTCGTGGAGGAGGAGGCTCGTCGGTTCCGGCACATCCCGGCGAACCAGTTGGCGCTGAACAAGCTGCTCGTCAACCAGGCGTACGAGAACATGGGCCTTCGGACCTCCCAGATGCTGGGCACCTTCTTCGACGGGGTGACCCGCCACACCGAGGAGGCGTACAGGTGGGCCGAGTCGTTCGACGAGAAGGGGTTCCGTGAGGTGATCCGAGAGCGGGATGCCCCTTGGGGCGACTATGGAGAACGCCCCCGTTGAGTCAGGGCGGACCTACCCGGTTCCGGGAGCGGGAGCGGGGTCGGCCTGCTGGGCGAAGAAGGAGGCCATGGTGGGTTTCTGTGGCAGGTCGATCGACCACTCGGTGCACCGGACCCGGTTGGTGGATCTGCCCCGCACGATCTCACCATCGTGGATGCTTGGCAGGTGGTTGGGGGCCAGTGGGTAGGCGTCTTCCGCGTGGTACTGGACGATGAAGAGGGTGCGTGGCCCCGTCGAGAGGTTCGGTCCTGAGCCGTGGAGAAGGCGGGCGTCCAGGAGAAAGGCGGATCCGGCCGGTCCGACGCAGGTGACTGAGCGGGCCTTCGCCCACAAGGCCACCTCGTCGCTGACCGCCCCTGTGAACACCCCATCGTGCCAGTGGTCGTGGAGGGGGCCATGGTGGCTGCCCGGCACCACCTCGGGTGGGCCGTTGTCGTCGGTCACGTCGTCGAGGAGGAAGAGGACTGTGATCAGGTCCTGGTTGGTGAGTGGCCCGAACGGCAGGTCCTGGTGGTATTTCAGGTGGGTGGCTGTGCCTGGGAGTTTGGAGTTGACCTTCGACTCCCTGAACCGCAGGTTCGGTCCGAAGACCTGTGTCGTGGCTTCTAGGGCGATGTTGTCGCGCATGAAGGCCAGATAGTCGTCGGACACCTCGGTGGGGGAGGCCACACGACGGAGACCGGGTCGCTCGGCGGAGTGTGCTGGCTCCACGTCGAAGCGGGGCCTGCCGTCGATCGTCTCGCCGTAGGGCCCGTCATGGTTACGGCTCTCCTCGGTCCAGACGTCGAAGGTCTCGCGGAGGCGCCGCAGGACGTCCGGTGGCACAGCGTCCTCCATGAACAGGAAGCCCTCGGCGTGGTAGCGGTCCAACTGGTCGGGGGAAAGTACTCCGGGTGCGGAGGCGTGGGTCATGGATCGCGGATCCTAGGGCTCAGCCTCCAGTCGCGCCGCCGACCGTCAGCACCGCCACGTCCCTATCCTGTGGGAATCGGTGATCGGCTGAGGAGCCGCCGCTGTACACGGTTTCCCACCGTGCGATCGGCCCCCGCTTTGCGGGGGTCGCTTCGCGTCGGGTTCAGCGGATGCTGAAGCTGGCCTGCAGGTTCGAGTCGTCGAATCCGGTCGGAACGGAGCCGGTCGTGGCGTAGAGGTAGAGCGCCGTCTGGAACACGGCGTTGAGGGCGGTCAGCACGACGACGACGAGAGCCAGGTACGGGACGGCTACGAGGATGCCCAACACGAGGGCGGCACCGCCGAGGGCGCCTGTCGCCGCGACGACCAACACGGCCGGGATGATTGCGACGAAACCGAGAAGTCCGAAGCCGACCCGGGCCGCGATGTTTTCGCCCCATGTCCGCTTCAGGAGCGCCGCCGAGGCCTTGAGGCCGCTGACGGCGCCGTGGTCGTCGATGACGATGGCGGGGACTACCAGGAACGTGGCCGTCTGCCAGGCCATGCCGACCATGTTCACGACGAACCGGCCGAGCCAACCGGCGCGTTCCCGTGCCGCCTGGAGGATCAGCCCGACGGTGCCGGTGAGGATCGCCCATGGCAGGAGGCCGGGAAGCCTCGAGAATGCGCGTCCCACAGCCGATCGGACCGTCGGGTCGCCGCCCGACAGTCGCTCATGGGCTCCGGCAACGAGAGCACCGTTGAAGAACACGCTGATGATGCTCAGTGCCATGGCGGTGATGATGCCGACGACGAGGAGGACGGCTCCCGGGTCCTCGCTCTCGCCCGCCAGGGCCGAGGTGTCGATGGCGCTGAGGGTGGGAAGCCAGATCAGGGCCAGGACGGCGATCGAGGCCAGGAACGAGAAGATCGGGATGAGCAGGAGTTCCCTGTCCTTGCGCAGTACCCGCCAGGAGACCTTGGCCAGGGCGATGGTGTTCGAGAAGCGTCCCATAACGGCGAGGGTACCGGCTCCCGGTCCCCGGGGAATCGTGGTGGTGCCAGGGTGGTCAGTCCTGCTCGTGGTCGGGGTGGCCGGTGTCGCAGGGGTGGCATTCGAGGGCCAGGGTGGCGTGGTCCACCCCGCTCAGGGCCAACTGCCGTTCGAGTTCGGTTGCCACGATCTGCGCATCGTGGAGGCTGTCGGCAGCCACCTCCACGTGTGCGCTGAGTGCCACCGTCAACGAGTCGACGGACCACACGTGGAGGTGGTGGACGCCGTTGACATGTTCGTGTGCGGTGATGAGCGTCGACAGGTCGCGTACGTCGATTCCTGGTGGCGTGCCCTCCAACAGGACCCGGGTGGTTCGCCGGACCAGGCCAGCCCCGGTCCTGAGCAGCAGGCCGGCGATCAGGTACGAGACCGCCGAGTCGACCCAGTCGGCGCTCCAGAGCACTACCGCCACTCCGGCTACGACGACGCCCACCGAGCCGGCGGCATCGCCCATCAGATGGAGTGTGGCGCCCCGGACGTTGAGGCTCCGATCGGCGGAGCGGTGGAGTAGCAGTGCGCAGCCACCGTTGACCAGCAGGCCTGCCGCTCCCAGGACCAGCACGCCCCATCCCGACACGTCGGGCGGGTCGCCGATCCGTCGGCTGGCCTCGACGACCACCCAGGCGGCGACGGCCAGGAGCATCGCGGCGTTGAGCAGCGCTCCCATCACCTCGGCCCGTCGGAGGCCGAAGGTGTAGTTGTCGCTTGGGGCCCGGCCGGCCAAGGCCTGGGCAACCACGGCGATGAGCAGGGCGCCGACGTCGGAGCCCTGGTGTCCGGCGTCGGCGAGAAGGGCCAACGACGCGAAGGCCATTGCGCCGCCGACCTGGACGACCAGCAGTACGGCGTTGGCCGTCAGAGCCAACCGGAGGATGCGTCCCGAGGAGGCGTGGTGACGGCCGTCGTGCTGGGACATCCTCACTTCTCTCGTTCCCTGCCTGAGGGCTAGTTCCTTGTCCGGGGAATGCCGTGGTAGGGCGACCCTGCCTCCTGGAACCGCCCGTACAACTCGAAGAAGGCGGTGCCGAAGGGGTCGACCCCGGTGAGTGGCATGGCTCCTCGCACAATGGTGAAGTCGTTGGGGGCCAACTCGGCGGCGGCTGCGAAGTGTCGTTCGGCGGCGTCGTCCAGCCCACCCCGCCGGGCATGGGTGGCCAGTCGGAAGTGGAGATGGGCGGCCACTTCGTCGGAATCCAGCGCCTGCACCTCGTGGTCGGCGTCATCGGGCAGGACTCCGCTCCGGATCCAGGACCGGACCTGCTCCATGTGCCCTTCGCACCTGATACCTGTGAACTCGGTGAACATGTCGCTACCGGGCTCCATGGCGTTCGGCCTGACGATTCGGTCGTCCTCGTCGATCCAGACCACAGTGGGAACGTTGGTGATGGCGTAGAGCTCGCTCATCTGGTGTTCCGTGTCGACGAGGACCGGGTATGTGATGTCCTCGGCGAAGGGAGCCACGGCTACGAGGTTCTCGTCCAGCGCCACGGCGATGACGGTGAAGTTCTCGTCCGCCAACTCGTCGTGCAGTGCCTGCCACCCGGGCAGGTCGAAGGCGCATCCTCACCACGTGGAGAAGGCGACGAGCAGGCGCCTGGTTCCCGACCACTCAGAGAGCTGGCGCCGGTCGCCCTGCAGGTCGAAGACAGCGGCGTCCGGTGCCCGGCGATCACCCATGGCCTGCTGCCGATGGATGCTCGCCGCTCCGATGGCGACAAGGTGGGCGTCAGCGTCGACGAGCACGGGGCGTCCGAGGGCATCGGCCACGGCGGAAAGGTCGACGCCGTCCGGGTGGTCCAGGCTCGACCGGTCGGGCACTGGAACGCAGACCTCCTTCCGACAGAGGCCCTCGGGCCTGAGGTCCCATCCCAGGATCCACCCCAGGTGTGATGGGTCGACAATCGGGCTGTCGCCATCCCAGGTGACGACCGGCGTGGTGACGTCCTCGGCGAGGATCGTGGTCGTGTCAGCGGTTGTGGTCATCAGGGTCACCCCGGCGCTCTCGGCAGCTTTCGGCAGTACGGGAAACTAGCCCCGATGGCCTGACCACGGTCCTACCGGGGCGGACCCGATGCCCCTTTGGCTCCGGGCCCGGAGGAGACTGCCTGCATGACCCTCACCGATCCATCTCCCATCCACCAGACGATGGCCAGTTGGCTGGCGCACCTAGCGGGCGGGGCCCCCACCCCCCTCGAGGACCTACTGCATCCCGACGTGGTCTTCTGGTCGCCGGTGATCTTCGCTCCCCAGCGGGGGAGGGACCTGACCCTCATATACCTGACCGCCGCCTCGCAGGTGTTCCCCGGGGATCCGGAGACCGAGGGGTCAGAGCCATCCGGACCATCCGGCGGCGGATTCCACTACACGAAGACGGTCCTGGACGGCAACCACGCCGTCCTCGAGTTCGAGACCACGATGGGTGGCATCCAGGTGAACGGGGTGGACATCATCACCTGCGACGACAACGGTCTGATCATCGAGTTCAAGGTGATGATCCGCCCCTTCAAGGCGATCGAGGCGGTCCGCGACCGCATGGCGGCGATGCTGGCCTAGTCCCGGTCAGGCGGCCGGGTGGCCGCTGGCTGGGGTTCTTCCGGCGGTCGCAGCAGGCGAAAGAGCAGGGGTCGGCCTGCCGCCAGGGCGGCCAGGTGAGGGTGGAGCCAGATGATGCCTAATAGCCCTGCTGCTGCCATCAGGCCCCCACCGACGACGTCGAGGGGCCAGTGCTCGAGGCGACTCA
>Ga0209035_10000963_pt1 | contig 11573 bp, 10 predicted proteins | sample MarorgKNORR_S2LV_6_FD_188220 | JGI IMG/M metagenome (GOLD analysis project Ga0209035, IMG submission 188220) | Marine microbial communities from the Southern Atlantic Ocean, analyzing organic carbon cycling - AAIW_A/KNORR_S2/LV (SPAdes) (version 2) | ecosystem: Environmental > Aquatic > Marine...
TAATGATTCTTTTTTATTATTTAATTCCTCAATAATACCATCTAGAGCAGCTTTATCTTCATCAATTTCTTTCGATAAATTTTCTTTAGTTTCCATGAGAATTAATAGTTCATTTTCTTTTTCAAAGATAATATTTTTTTCATAATCAATGGTTTCCATCATAGCATCATATTCTTTATTATTACTAATAGATCCATCAATCAGTCTATCCTTTAGAGTATCTACTTTTTCTTGGGTCGTTGCAATTAATGTTTCTGAAGTGTGGATATCTACTGTAGTGGTCTTTAATAGCTCTTCTTTTTCAGATAGAGAATGAGTTGTAGCTTCTTGTTGATCAGTTAATTCCTGGACTTGTTTTGGTAGGTCGCCTAATAATTTATTGATTTCAAATAATTTATTATCAACATCTTGCAATAAAATTATTTGATTAATCACTGCCATGATTATGTTATGCTTTTTATGTGATACTTTTTATTCATTTCTGATGGGAATATATTCTAATTCACTCTAAATAAAAACATTTATTATGTGTGAAAAATATAATATTTTTACGCTAATGGACGACTTTAAAAAACTTAAAGCTTTTAAGCCTCTTCCTTCATGCCTAACCATTAAAGATTCTTTAATTCATGGCTTAGGTCTGTTCGCTATAGAGGATATTCAAAGTGATATCGAATTGGGTATTACGCATATTAAAGATGGAAGATTTCTACATGGATATATCAGAACATCTCTTGGTGGATTCTTTAATCACAGCAGCACGCCAAACTGTAAGGCAATATATGAAAATGATTTTATTAAACTAAAAACATTAACGATAGTAAATTGCGGAGATGAAATCACTGTTGACTACAACTTACATGAATGGGTTCAAGAGGATTAAATGAATAACTATATGTTTACATCAGAATCTGTAACAGAAGGACATCCAGATAAGGTATCTGATTTGATCTCTGATGCTATTGCTGACTACATTCTAGATAACAATCAATCGCATCGTGCCGCAATCGAAACCTTAGTCACTACCAACATGGTAACCATCGCTGGTGAATATAAAAGCAGCAAAAAAATTGATAAAAAAATATTAGAAAAAATTGTTAGAGAGACTGTAAAGAATATTGGGTATGACCAAGAGGGATTCAGCTGGAAAGATTTAAAATTTTATAGTGAATTACATCATCAAAGTAGTGACATCGCACTTGGAACAGATAATTTTGGCGCAGGTGACCAAGGATTAATGTTTGGATATGCATGCAATGAAACAGCGAGTTTGATGCCAAGTCCTATTCACTATAGCCACCAACTTACAAAAGCGCTAGCCCATGCAAGACATTCTGGTGCAACATGGTTAGGGCCTGACGGGAAAGCTCAAATTACATTTATATATTCTGGTGTGAATAAACCAATTGGTATCTCTAATATTGTTTGTAGTACGCAACATAGCAAAGACATGTCAATTGAGGATGTTCGCAGTGGCGTAAAAAATATTATCAACCCTATTGTTGACAAACATACTGATTTAAACACAAAATTTATGATTAATCCTACCGGAAGATTTGTTATCGGTGGCCCTGATGGAGATACGGGACTCACTGGCAGAAAAATTATTGTAGATACCTACGGAGGTTATGCCCCTCATGGTGGAGGTGCATTTAGCGGAAAAGATTGTACAAAAGTAGATAGAAGTGCAACCTATATGGCCAGATATATCGCAAAGAATATTGTTGCAAGCAATATAGCTTCTAACGCAACCGTACAGTTGAGTTACGCAATTGGAGTAAAAGAGCCGACATCGATATATGTATATTGTGATGGAAAAGTGAGATCTGATCTGACGAAGTGGATTCAACAAAATATTGATCTTACCCCCTTAGGTATTATTAACAAATTTGATTTATTTAACATTAAGTTAACTGACACAACAAATTATGGTCATCTCGGGAAAGAAAATCTTCCTTGGGAAAAAAGTGATTTGGCTGATAAATTAGGCACATTATGAAACAAGATTATAAAATAAAAGATATCAATTTAGCAGATTTAGGTAGAAAAAAGATTACGATATCAGAGAAAGAAATGCCAGGGCTGATGTCTTTAAGAAAACAGTACACTAGTGAAAAACCTTTGAAAGGATTCAGGTTAACTGGCTCTTTACATATGACTAAAGAAACTGCTATTCTTATTGAAACATTAAAAGATTTAGGAGCCGATGTTAGATGGGCGAGTTGTAATATATTCTCGACTCAAGATGAAGCGGCGGCGGCGATTGCAGCAACTGGAACTCCTGTATATGCCTGGAAAGGAGAAACGTTAGAAGAATATTGGGACTGCACCCTACAAGCTTTGACTTTTGACAACCATTTAGGTCCAAATTTACTTGTTGATGATGGTGGCGATGCCACGCTTCTTATCCATAAAGGATATGAGTTAGAAAATTATTTTAATAAACATCAAAATTATCCTGAAATAACAACAAAAAATCCAGAAGAAATCGTGATTGAAAATCTGATCAGAAAAGTACATCAGCGCAATGCGAATCATTGGCATAATATGGTGCCTGATATTATTGGAGTTTCAGAGGAAACTACTACTGGTGTTGCTCGCTTAGTGGAAATGGAACAAGATAATAAACTTTTATTTGCCGCTTTTAATGTTAATGATTCTGCAACTAAATCAAAATTTGATAATCTTTATGGTTGTCGTGAATCACTAGTAGATGGTATTAAGCGTGCTACAGAAGTAATGATGGCAGGTAAAACTGTTGTAGTCTGTGGATATGGAGATGTTGGTAAAGGATGTGCTCAATCTATGAAGTCATATGGCTGTAAGGTTGTAGTCACTGAAATAGACCCTATATGCGCATTACAGGCAGCAATGGAAGGGTATGAAGTTAAAACTCTTGATAGCGTTCTCAGTAAGGGTCATCTATTTGTTACAACTACAGGCAATAAAGATATTATTACACTAAAACATATTAGAGGAATGCGAGATCAAGCTATTGTTTGTAATATCGGTCACTTTGATAATGAAATTCAAGTGGATGCATTAAATAATTCTGATGCTACAAGAGAACAGATTAAACCTCAATATGACAAATATACTTTCCCTGACGGTAAAGAGATATTTTTACTAGCAGAAGGTCGATTGGTTAACCTAGGCTGCGCTACAGGGCATGCAAGTTTTGTTATGTCAACATCATTCGCAAACCAAGTATTGGCACAGCTATTTTTAGCAAAAGAAAAACCTGACGTGGGATTATATAATTTACCCAAAGAACTAGATGAGGAAGTTGCAAGATTACACCTAGAACATCTTGATGCTGATTTAACAATTTTGACAAAAGATCAAGCAGATTATATTGGTGTTAAAGTTGAAGGTCCATTCAAAAAAGAAGAATATAGATATTAGTTTTTATCTATTAATGATATAAAATGATTTTTGATGCCGTCAAAATTAACACGAAAATCAAACTTATCTAAAAACACCTTTGAAGCATTATTTGATAACTGATCAAGTAAATCATGATCACTTTCTAATTTTAAAATATGATTTTTCAGTTCGGATTGATTAGTATAAAATAAACCAACCTTATTATTCTCAATAAAATTTTGTGAATCTCCAGATAATGATGTTAGTATTGGTACTCCGTAAGATAAATATTCAATAGCCTTATTTGGAATAGCCTTAGTAAAATCTAATCTACTTTTCAATGGAACAATACCTACTCTACATTGTGCAACAATTGTCTCCAAATCATTCTTTTCAATAAATCCTTTGAAAATAATATTTTTAGAAGAAATAGCTTTATAATACTCTAAATCATCCCCATCTCCACAAATAATTAATTCATACTGATCCCCTAAATTATTAAATACCTCTATTACAGATCTAAGATTAGTTTTATTTCTAGAAATTGCTCCAAAATAAATAGCTTTAAAAATTTTAGACTTCGCTTTAGTAATATTCAAATTAGAGATATATGACTTATGAAAAACTCTATCATAACTTGTCTTTCTTTTATTACTATTTTCTTGAGCAAATTTTAAAAAACCATCGGATATTGCAATTATTGACGTAGCATTTTTAAAAATGTATCTTCTCTGAATATACCATGGTAATAATGCAATCATAGCAAAAGGATGTAAAATTTTAGGGAATGCAGTTAAAAAAATATCTGGCCATAAATCTCTAAAGTCTACTACTACTGGTATATTATTAACTTTCCCAAACTTAACTGCTTGATATGCTAACTCTATAGTAGGAAAGCTAGCATAAATAATGTCAGGCTTTGATAAAGATTTTATTTTCTTTTTAAACTCTCTTGCTAAAGAGTAGTGATTAATAAATCTGGAAAAAGAAATATTCTTTTTATACGAGTTTGCTAATAAATAAAAAATTTCAAAATTTTTTGAAAGTTGAGTATGATCCTCAACATCTAGAAAAGATTTATTAAAATGATCAAATTTTGAAGTAAACCAAGAAATATTGTATCCATCTAAGGAAAATTGATGTGCTAATTGCCCACATCTATGTAAGCTACTAAAATTATTATCAAATGGAACTGATTCGCCTATACAAACAAACCAAATATTTGATTTTTTGATCATATAAGATTTTTGATTTCTTTTTTAATCATTAATTCAATTTTCCTACTAGATATATCACTATTATAAAGTAGCTCTTTTAAATTACTTTTAAATAACTGGAAATTGATCAACTTACTATTACAATCATCTGTTAATGCTAGAAGTTTCTTTGTTTTAGTTTTTGAAATACTTTCAAAATCATAGTTAAGCTTTTCCGATATTTTTTCACCTTTTTTTAGCTGGCCAAACACTATTTTAATATCTTCATTAACCTTTAAACCGTTCAGATTAATCAGTTTCTTTGCAAGATCTTGAATTAAAATCTCTTCTCCCATATCAAGCATAAAAATTTGATAATCTTTATTGATATTATTAATTGATTCTAACACTAAATAACATGCTTCACGAATAGACATAAAGAAGCGCTTAACGTTTTTGTCAGTTATAATAATATCTTGTCTCTTTTTTATCAAATCTGAGAAATGATTTAATACGCTACCAGAACTCCCTATTACATTCCCAAAACGAACAATAGATATTTTTGTAGCTGAGTTTAAAGCATAGTTGATTGCAAGTAATTCTGCCAATCTTTTTGATAAACCCATATTATTCGATGGCTCAACTGCCTTATCGGTAGATATTAGTACGAAATTTTTTGTATTGTACTCTATTGAAAGCTTAAGAATATTATCAGTTCCAAAAAAATTGGTTAATAACGAATTTCTTATATCTGTCTCTTGCAAATTAACATGCTTTAATGCGGCTGCATGAAAAACTAGATCTGGTTTATATTTATCAAAATAAAAATTCATCATTTCATAATCTTTAATATCGCCAGTTTCAAAAGTTACATTTTCTTTATCAATACTTTGAATTAGTGTATAGGTGTTAAATTCTGAACTATCGACACAAATAATTTCTTTCACTTGATTCTCTAAACATAGTTTTAAAATAACAGAACCAATTGATCCTGCTCCGCCTGTAATCAACACTACTTTATCCTTAACAGCATTAGCAATATTATTATGATTTATAGGCATTTCATCTCTATTAATTAAATCTTTAATGCTTATGTCTCTAACAGAGGAAATTTCTTGAGATTTATTTAAAATATCCAGGTGAGACGGTATTGTTAAAACTTTTTTACCAGTTTTTAAACATAGATTATATATTTCATGAAATGTATTTTCATCACATGAAGGAATTGCGATAACTATCGAGTCAAATAAATCAATATACTTATCTATATGTGGTATAGAATCTGTAACTCTTAATCCATGAATAGATAAATTTATTTTTTCTATATCATCATCAAAGATAGCTGTTATGATAAAACTATCTTTTAAACTTGAAGATAAGATTGCATCGATAAATCTTTTTCCTGCTGCTCCAGCACCAATAATAGCAATTTTTTTCATATCTAATTATAAAATTTACTATAAAAATAGTATTTCTAAATATTCCTTTCTTTTACTATAGTTGATAGTCCTGGTGGTGGCGTAGGCACTAATTTATTCTTCCTTAAAACTACCTGTATAAGATTATCCTCTGCATTAAGACTAAATAATGTATCAGAGATAATATTTAAGGTTTTTTCTCTATTAACAAAATTATATAAAGTTAATATCATTAATTTTAAATCTAAAAATAATGAGGCATTATCAGTATAAAATATTGCCAACCTACTCTTCCATGGTCTAATAAGCTGGTTATAATCCAGATCGGGATCTTTACTATTCTCTAAAATATCTCCTTCATCTGAAAATACTATTGAAGATATATCGGTTATACCAGGTCTCATTCTTAATATTTTTAATTCTTCGCTTGAATATAAATTAACTTCTCTTCCTACATTAGGTCGAGGTCCAACAAAGCTCATTTTCAAAGTTAAAATATTAATCAAATTTGGTATTTCATCAATTTTATATCGTCTAATAAAATTACCCAAATTAGTAATTCTTGGATCTTTAGAGGACGTAGAATCGACATTACTGCTATCAGCATTAACTATCATAGATCGAAACTTAACCATATTGTAATTCTTTTTATTTTTTCCAACCCTTTTAGGAGTATAAAAAGGATTAGAAAAATCTTGTAAAAAAATTCTAACTGCAAAATAAAATGCTGGAATAAAAAGAATAGAAAACAATACTAATGCTAACAAAAAATCAAAGACTGGTTTTAAAATAGTTCTATATAGATTTGGCATTATTTACTATATCATGAATATTAATATAATAATTCTCTTCAAGAGGTTGACTTGTAGGAGCTGGAGAATCTTTCAAACCCATTCTTTTTGGAGGAGCTTTAAAATCAACAAATTTTTCTGAAACAGAAGCAATAACCTCACCTGCAAATCCACAATTCTTCCAAGATCCATCCAATACTAATAATTTTCCAGTTTTTCTAACGGAATCAATAATTAAATCTGGATTAAATGGGTTTAGTACTCTGCAATCTATTACCTCAGCACTGATATTATCTTTGGCTAATTCTTTACCAGCTTGTAATGCTTGGCAGGAAGTAAATCCAGATCCTACGATTGTAATATCTGAACCTTCTTTAACTATCTTGGGACCAATAGTTTTGATATCTAGCTCTTGAAGCTCTGTGACTTCTTCTTCCAAGTCAGCACACCATCTATCATCTATATATAAAACTGGATCATTTGATAGAATGCTTGCAATTAATAGATCTCTAGCATCATTTGCAAAAGCTGGCATTACAACTCTTAGTCCTGGTATATGTGCATACCAAGAATGTAGTGCTTGGGAATGTTGAGCACCTTGCTCCCCACCCCTATTAATAATGGCTCTAATAGTTAGTGGAATTTTAATTCCTCCACCAAGCATGGATTGCCATTTAGCTGCCTGATTAACAAGTTGATCTGCGGCTAAAACCATAAAGTCCATTCTGGGATGTACAACAATAGCTTTCATACCATTTAAAGCAGCGCCTAATGCAGTGCCTGTTACAGAATTTTCAGACACTGGACAGTCTATAATTCTTTCTTTCCCAAATTTTTTATCAAGATCAACCATTGTATTACCAACATACCATGGGCTCCACAATCCTTGACCTATTATAAAAGAATCATCATAATTTTCTAAAACATGCTCAAAAGCAGTCTGTATGCCTGATCCGTATGTTATTGTTTTACTCATTTATAATATACCGTTTCTAATAGTTGTTGTTGTTTTGGATAAGGATCAGATACTGCCTGATCAAATTCTTTGTTTAATTTGTCTAAAATAGCTTTATTAAAAGAGTCAAAATCGCTTTCAGATATAGCATTTTTAGCAATAAGAGAATTCTTTAATCTACCGATAGGATCTTTTTTCTTCCAAGGTTCTAAGTCTTCTTGTCTTTGTAAACCTACATCAACATTATCATCATGACCTACATGCCCTTTCCACCTATAAGTTACAGCTTCAATAAAAAATGGCTTTCTTTGACTTCTAGCAATTTCAATAGCTTTTTTAGATGTATCTAATACTGTTTCGATATTATTCCCATCAATGACTGCATAATCTATGCCATGAGCATCTGCAAATCGAGAAATAGAGTCAAATTTTTGTCTTTCAGAAATATGCATATGACTAGAAAATAAATTATTTTCACATACAAAGATAACTGGAAGATTATAGTATGAAGCTATATTAAGAGATTCATGTACTACCCCTTCCTCACTTGTACCATCTCCAAAATAGGAAACTGCTACTGATTCACTCTTAGATAATTTCATAGCTAATCCTGCGCCTACAGCAACAGGAATAGTAGCTGAAACTATTGGAACAGATCCTCCAAAACCTTCAGATTCTCCCACAATATGCATCGATCCTCCCATCCCTTTAGAACAGCCAGTTTCTTTCCCAAGTATCTCTGCAAATAAACCATATGTATCCATTGTAAGACTAAGATAATGCCCATGAGACCTATGATTACCATAAACTCTATCATCTGAGTTTAAAAATTGTGATATACCTACAGGAATAGCTTCTTGGCCTATAGCTAAATGACAAGGACATTTTATAAGTCCGCTTTTAACATTGTCAGATATAATCTCTTCTGCAATACGAATTGTTATCATCTTTTTTAAGAGAAGGATATATTCTATATCACTAAGAAGGTGAAGTTGCGGGTCTTCATTCCCAATCTTTGGATTTTTTAAATTATTTAATTCTTTTGTCATGAATAAAACTTTCTAATAATTTCTGCTACATATTTTGCGTCATCTAAGGACATGAGAGAATTCATAGGAATAAGCATACATTTTTTAAATAATTTTTCTGTAAAATGAAGATCATTGCAATCAAATTCTAGTCCCTGGATTTGATGAATTGCCTTCCCTCCCCACTGTATTAAAGTTCCAATACCATTATCTGCAAGAAATACTTTCAATTTATCTCTTTGTTCGCACCTAATTTCGAAATTTTGAAAAGTATCAAATCTATCACTTTCAGATCCTGGAGCAGGTGGCATAGTTAACTCTTGAATATCATTTAATTTTTCATGATACAAAGAAGCGATATCTCTCCTTAATTTAATGTCATCTTCAAATGTTTTGAATTTCTCAAGTAAAATTGCCGCCTGAAGATTATCTAATCTAGAGTTAAATCCCCAAGACACATGCTCTCCGCTATTATCTCTTCCATGATCTCTCATCTCAGATACTTTAGAATAAATGTTTTCATCATTAGTAACAACAGCACCTCCATCACCAAAACAACCTAAAACTTTTGCAGGATAAAAGCTGTATGTACCAGCTAATCCAAAAGTACCTGCCATTTTATCTTTATATAAAGATCCTAAGCCTTGTGCAGAGTCTTCAATAATCAATAGATTATTTTTTTCAGCAATATCTATTATGCTGTCCATATTACATGTTCTTCCATTCAACTGAACCGGCATAATTGCTTTTGTTTTATTGGTAATTCTTTTTTGGATATCATTTGAGTCGAGTAAATGATCATCGCCGCATTCTGCTAGTATAGGTTCTGCGCCAACAAATTTGATAGCAGCAGGAGATGCAATATAGGTATGAGAAGGTAAAATAACTTCATCGCCAGATCCGATACCAGCTGCTAGCAACGAAAGCCAAATAGCATCAGTACCATTTGCTACTCCAATAGCATATTTTGAATTAGTATATTCTGCAAGCTTATTTTCAAACTGAACTAAATCGTCTTGTAGAATGTATGCTCCTTTGGTTATAACAGAACTAATTACAGTATCCATTCTCTCTTTTTGAGATAGATATAATTGTGGATAATCAAAAAATGGCACTTTTTTCATTCTAATTTTTCTCCTCATAATATTCTTCAATCACCTTTATTACATTTCTTGTATGCTTATATCCAGTTATACACTCATTCGGAGTGGTGAAATAACCAATAAATTCCTTTATTTCATTAGATAGCGGTGAAATATTATTGTCAAACAAAATTTCTTCTATACCATTATTATTATGAGAATAATCATCCTTAATAGATATGTCATGAAGTTCTATTGTCTTTAATACGTCATCAAACACTAAAGTTTTTTTTGAACCAATGATTTTTAATGATCTAATTTTTTCAGGATAATACCAACTAACATCAATTTTTGCAGATACATTATTATCATATTCTAATAGCGTAGAAGAAAAATCATCATGAGGAGAAAATGTAAAATTAGAGATCTGCTTAGAAAGATTTATATGAGGTTGATCATTTAAAAAAAACTGAACTAAACTAATATCATGGGGGGCCAAACTTAAAAAGATATCCGTCTCCTCTCTCATAATACCAAAATTGAGTCTTTGGCTATGTATAAACATAATATCACCAATCTGATTATCTTCTATAATTTCTTTCATTTTTATAATTGCAGAATTATATAAATATGTATGACCTGACATTAATAGTTTGTTATTTTTTTTAGATAAATCATTTAACTCGTCTAATTTCTTCAAAGATTCAACCATTGGTTTTTCGACTAAAACATGGATATTGTTTGTTAAGCATTGTTTTGCTACTTCAAAATGCGTATTCGGTGGAGTTGCAATAATTGCTCCATCAATTTTATGATTATCGCTAAGTAGTCTGTCTAAACTATCATAAAATAAAACATCTGGATATAAATCTATAAGACTATTGTTTGAGTCAATAAATGGATCTACTACAAAAACTGATGAAACTAATTTGCTATTATTAAGCTCTCTAAGATGATTTTTACCCCAATATCCAGCTCCAAAAAGTGCTATATTTTTAAAATTATTGTCTTTTTCTCTCATAAATTTATCTTGTGAATTTTCTTATTTTATTAATAAATATCCAGATAAAATTTAAATATTTGATATTAGAAGGATAATCTGAAGCATCCTTAGGCTTTTCACTCATGATAGCCTCAAATTCTTTATCTGTAAAATTAAGTTTCTTTAGAAAAAAATCTTTATCATTTAAGAGCGATATTTCATCATATGGCTTATTACTCAATAAGGAAAGTGCCTCAGATCGATCCATTTGGTTGCTTATAATTAGATTAGAATAATGAGCTTTTCTTTTATCTATATTATATTTTTCAGGTAGTATGTGTTGTTGAAAAAATTTAGTGATAAGAGATTCATCATGCTTAGATGCGTAAGGCCTATATCCTAACTGTTCTTTTAAAAGATCAAAGACATCATTTTTGTTATAATCAAAATAATTTAGTATAGGCACATATTTAATTCTTTTTATCATTAAATAATAAAAATATTCTATCAAGCTCATAGTTGGCGTAGTTTTAAGCTTACGATTTGAGAATTGCCTTGTAATAGAAGAAATAAGCTTCTTGTCATTGTTTGTTTCCATCCAAGAAAAAGGCATGATACCTTCCGTGGCATTGTTTCCGCCATGTAAAATAAATTTAACGTTATTTTTAGCAGCAACCTTAATCAACAGAGAAACAATAGCATGATCAGTCGCCATTTCTATATTCTTTACTGATGACAAAATTAATGATCTTTGT
>Ga0209035_10000964_pt1 | contig 11559 bp, 8 predicted proteins | sample MarorgKNORR_S2LV_6_FD_188220 | JGI IMG/M metagenome (GOLD analysis project Ga0209035, IMG submission 188220) | Marine microbial communities from the Southern Atlantic Ocean, analyzing organic carbon cycling - AAIW_A/KNORR_S2/LV (SPAdes) (version 2) | ecosystem: Environmental > Aquatic > Marine >...
CCACCTATTTTGGCGGGTGCTTTTTAAATACTATGAAAAGTTATCAACTTTTTAATTCCTTTGTCGCAATACCTCTACCCAAGCATCATTCCTGCTATTGTTGCAGAAAACAACGAGGCAATGGTACCGCCAATCAATGCTTTCATTCCAAATTCTGACAATGTTTTTCGTTGCCCTGGCGCTAAAGATCCAATCCCTCCAATTTGGATTCCTATGGATGCAAAATTAGCAAAACCACACAACATATAAGTTGCCATAATAATGGACTTATTATAATTTAAATGCACCAGATTGGTCACATTTTTCAATTCTGCCAACTGAATATAGCCAATAAACTCACTTGCTGCTAATTTAATTCCAAGCAACTGCCCCATTAAAGTCATGTCTTCTTTTGCAACCCCAATCAACCACATTAAAGGCGCAAACAAATACCCCAAAAGAAACTCTATAGACAAACTATTATAAGATGTGTTTTTCGCCATCCAATCGTTTAACGTTGTAACATCTCCAACCCAACCAAGAATTCCATTCAACATGGCAATAAACGCCACAAATACCAATAACATTGCCCCAACATTTACCGCCAAACGCAAACCTTCCGTGGTTCCGTTTGCAATAGCATCCAAAATATTAGACCCTATTTTTTCTTGTGAAACTTTGACATCGGTTGTTACTTTTTCTGTTTGTGGGTACAGTATCTTAGAAACAACAATGGCGCCAGGTGCTGCCATTACAGATGCAGCTAGTAAATGCTTTGCAAACTCTAAACGCATCACTTCATCATCTCCACCTAAAAACCCAATATACGCTGCCAATACAGCTCCTGCAACAGTGGCCATCCCTCCAATCATCACCAGCAGCATTTCAGACTTATTCATTTTTTCTAAATACGCTTTGATCAATAACGGCGCTTCCGTTTGACCTAAAAAAATATTCCCAGCAACCGATAAACTTTCTGCTCCAGAAATTCCTAAAATTTTAGTAAGCACTAAAGCCATTAGTTTTACCAATTTCTGAATGATTCCTAAATAAAACAATACCGAGGTCAATGCAGAGAAAAAGATAATGGTTGGCAAGACTTGAAATGCAAAGATGAACCCATAGGATTCAATATCCATGATTCCAGAAAACAAAAACTCACTTCCTCCTCTTGTGTAATCAAGAATATTTATAAACACTTTACCCACACCTTCAAACACCCTTTGAATAAAAGGCACTTTTAAAACCCCGATCGCAATAATTAGTTGCAACGCCAAACCAATTCCTACGCCTTTCCATTTGATTGCTTTTCTATTGCTACTAAACAAAAATGCAATTAGCAATAACGAAATCATTCCTAAAATCCCTCGCCATATAGAGTTTATTGAAAGACCTTGATTTGGAATTAATACCGCATTACTTTTTTCAGAAGCGACAAAAGAGGCGTGTTTATTTGTAATGAATGTGTATTCGTTTTCATTCTTTTTTAGAATTAAATAGTCGTTTTTATGCTCAACTATTTGATAGCTTCGCTGACCTGCAAAAGGGACTTTTTGTTCTAGTAAAATTAACCGTTGATTTAACAACCAAAGTCCTTCATTATAACTCCCAGAGATGAGTGATTTATAATTTCCGTTTTCATCAAAAATCAGAAAACTCCCTCCGCTTTCAACAGCTACATCTATGACAATACTTGGACTAATTTCTTTCTTTTTAAAGATATCTTCCTCTTCAATCCACGCTGGATTTGCAACCGTCTTTTTGTGTTCTGATAATTGCCAAAAATTATTGAGGCTCAATTCTTGAACCGAAACTGTAGTTACAGCAATAGAATCGATTTTCTCTTGAGCTATTGCCGTAGACAAACAAAAACAGACGACTACTAAAGCATATAATTTTTTCATAATTCTAGATTGTTTATCAAGAGCGTTTGCTGATTTCGTCTCTAATTTTAGCTGCCAACTCGTAGTTTTCATTTGCAACAGCATTGTTTAATTTTTTATGTAATTCTTTCAACTCACTTTCACTTGCTTTTTCTTCAGAAGAATAGGTCTCTATTTCTGAGAGAAGATCATCTTCTTTAAGCTCATCTTTTCTTACAGACAAGTCTTCTTCTATTTTTAAATAGATTCCGGCTTTGTCTAAAATAGTTTCATAGGTGTAAATTGGCGCTTCAAAACGAACCGCCAATGCAATGGCATCAGAAGTTCTTGTATCAATAATTTCTTCTGCCCCATCACGCTCACATATCAAACTAGAAAAGAAAACTCCATCTACTAACTTATGAATAATTACCTGCTTGATTGTTATCAAATATCGATCAGCAAACGTTTTAAACAAATCGTGGGTCAATGGTCTTGGAGGTCTGATCTCTTTTTCTAAAGCAATGGCTATAGATTGCGCTTCAAAAGCTCCAATAACAATTGGCAACGTACGATCTCCGTCCATTTCACTCAACACCAATGCATAAGCGCCACTTTGTGTTTGGCTGTATGAAATTCCTTTAATTGTTAGTAGTATCAAACTCATATATGAATTGCAATCGTTATCCAAAACAAAAAGCTGTTTGTTTAAAATCAAACCCTCTTTTGTAGGGCACAATTTAATAAAAATTATGTGTTGAAAATATGATTTTCAGAAAAGAAATAATTATTTTATCATCGATCCAAAAAGAAAACGACAAAGAATCTCTTTATAAAAAGAAATACTTCGTCGTTCTAATTAGCTTCTCTCTATAAATGAGAAACTACAATACTGTAAAAACAGGTTATGCTTGTTTAAATGCTTTTAGCTTTTCTATCAATTTTGGCACTACTTCAAAAGCATCGCCAACAATTCCATAATCTGCAGCTTTAAAGAAAGGAGCTTCTGGATCTGTATTGATTACTACTTTTACTTTAGAGGCATTGATTCCTGCTAAATGTTGAATGGCTCCAGAGATTCCGATGGCAATGTATAAATTTGCGGCTACTGGTTTTCCTGTTTGTCCAACATGTTCATTATGCGGACGCCATCCCAAATCAGAAACAGGTTTAGAACACGCTGTTGCTGCTCCAAGAACCGTTGCCAATTCTTCGATCATCCCCCAATTTTCTGGACCTTTTAATCCACGTCCTGCAGATACTACGATGTCTGCATCAGCAATGGTAATTGTCCCTGATGCTTTTTCTATGCTAACTGATGTTACTCCAAAATCAGCATCAGAAATTGTAGGCTCAAAACTTTCTGTAGTTCCTGCCACTTCGTTTTCATGAACACCATAGGAGTTCTTAGCGACACCTACTACTTTTACATCCGTAGTAATTGTCGTATTGTTAAATGCTTTGTTTGAAAATGCTTTTCTTTTTACTGTAAAAGGAGCTGTTTCGCTAGGCAATTCCACAACGTTAGAAGCGTAACCTGCTTCTAAACCTACTGCAACCATCGGTGCAAGATACAATCCATTGATACTTGAATCTATAACAACAACGGTAGCGTTTTCTGCTTTTGCTACTTGCTGCACTACAGATGCATATGCTTTTGCATTAAAAGTTTTTAAGCTGTCATTAGAAACTGACACTACTTTTTCTGCTCCGTACGCATATAATTCAGAGGAATCGGCTGCATTTATTGTTAAAACAACAACGTTGCTCCCTATTGATTCTGCTACTTTTTGTCCGTATGAAACGACTTCAAATGCAGGTTTTTTAAATTTTCCTTCCGATGAATCGGCAAAAACTAAAACTGACATATATATATTAGATTATTAGATTTTTAGAGTTGTTGGATTTTCAGAATCCTGCTTGCTCTAAAAAGTGATTTATATTTTATTTGACAAATATTTTACGCTTATATTACTTTGGCTTCATTGTGCAATAAGTTGATCAACTCATCTACACTGTCTGCATCTACTAATTTAACAGCTCCTTTTGGCGCTGGTTTTTCAAAAGATTGCGCTGAAGTTGCTGCTGTTATATCCACAGGATCAAGAACTGCTAATGGCTTTTTACGCGCCATCATAATTCCTCTCATGTTTGGGATACGCAAATCTTTTTCTTCTACCAATCCTTTTTGACCTGCAACAACCAAAGGCAAATCTGCAGAAAGCTGTTCGTTCCCTCCGTCAATTTCTCTACTCAATGTTACTGAATTTCCGTCTATTTCCATTCCGATACATCCATTTACAAAATTAAAATCTAACAAAGATGCCAACATTCCTGGAACCATCCCTCCGTTATAATCGATGGATTCTCTTCCTGCAAGCACCAAATCGTAGCCGCCATTTTTAACAACTTCAGCCAATTGTTTTGCAACAAAAAGACCATCCGTAGCTTCTGCGTTTACTCGAACGGCATCATCAGCTCCAATGGCTAATGCTTTACGCAATGTTGGTTCTGTAGTGGCATTACCAACACTTACAACCGTTACTGTTGCTCCTTGTTTTTCTTTAAACCACATAGCGCGAGTCAAACTAAACTCATCGTATGGATTGATCACAAACTGAACTCCGTTTGTGTCAAACACTGTATCGTTGTCTGTAAAGTTAATTTTTGAAGTGGTATCTGGCACATGGCTGATACAAACTAATATTTTCATCCTATAAATTTTTTGTAAATATTCTGTTGATGTATTGTTTACAAAGCTATCACTTTTTTTTCAATTTACTATGCGTGCATAGTATTTTTTTTATCCGCCACAAAAAAACAAAACAGACATAAATTTAAGATTGAAAGTATTTTATTACTATTAATTTTTCTTATTTTTGCAATTCAATTAAAGCAAGGATAGATACAGCATGAGAACAGTTCAATTTAGAGAAGCTATTTGTGAGGCCATGAGTGAAGAAATGCGCAGAGATGAAAGCATTTATTTAATTGGTGAAGAGGTTGCAGAATACAACGGAGCGTACAAAGCTTCTAAAGGAATGTTGGATGAATTTGGCGAAAAAAGAGTCATTGATGCTCCGATTGCTGAACTAGGTTTTGCAGGAATTGCAATTGGCTCTGCCATGAATGGAAATAGACCGATTGTAGAATATATGACCTTTAATTTCTCTTTGGTTGGAATTGACCAAATTATTAATAATGCTGCAAAAATCAGACAAATGTCTGGAGGACAATTCAATTGTCCAATTGTATTTAGAGGCCCTACAGGTTCTGCAGGACAATTAGGCGCTACGCATTCGCAAGCTTTTGAAAACTGGTTTGCAAATACGCCAGGGTTAAAAGTAATTGTTCCTTCAAATCCTTATGATGCAAAAGGCTTATTAAAAGCAGCGTTAAGAGATGACGATCCTGTTATTTTTATGGAATCTGAGCAAATGTATGGTGATAAAATGGAGATTCCAGAAGGAGAATATATTATTCCGATTGGTGTTGCAGATATCAAAAGAGAAGGGTCAGATGTAACCATCGTTTCTTTTGGAAAAATTATCAAGGAAGCATATAAAGCTGCGGATGAATTGGCCAAAGAAAATATTTCTGTAGAAATCATCGATTTAAGAACTGTTCGTCCAATGGATACTGACGCAATTTTAGAATCCGTTAAAAAAACAAATAGATTGGTTGTTTTAGAAGAAGCTTGGCCTTTTGGTAGCGTTGCTTCAGAAATTACCTTTAGAATACAAGATCAAGCATTTGATCATTTAGATGCTCCTATCAAAAGAATTACCACAGCAGACACACCTGCTCCCTATTCTCCAGTTTTATTACAAGAATGGATGCCGAATGCAAGTGATGTTGTAAAAGCTGTTAAAGAGGTTTTATATTTAAACTAAGTTTAGAAACAATACTAAATATCCTTTTTTATAGTTACTCTACTATAGAAAAGGATTTTTTTATACCATGAAGTTACGGATTCTTATCATATTATTTTTTATAAGTCTGGCTGCTCACGCACAATTTAAAATATCGGGAGTTGTATTGGATGCCCAACAACAGCCGTTACCTTATGTGAATGTTTATTTTAAAAATTCTACCAATGGAATCGTTACTGACTTTGAAGGAAAATTTAAATTGACCTCTACTAGAAAAAGAGGCAAAATAAAAATTTCATTTGTAGGCTACAAAACAGAAACGGTACGGTTCAGCTCTAAAAAAAGACATTTTACGATATATTTAGAGGAAGAAAACAACACCTTAGATGAAGTGGTGATTGTTGTAAAACCTAAAAAAAGACTTCGAAAAAAAGACAACCCCGCCTACAGAATTTTAAAGGAAATCTGGAAACGAAAAAAGAAAAACGGATTGAAGTTGGTTCCATATTACCAATACAAAAAGCTCCAAATTACAGCGATTAGCTTGAACAATTTAGATACTGTGTTTCTACAAGATGTCTTAAAAAAAAGCTATAAAAAAACGATAAGCGATCTTCCTTATAATGAAAATGGGATCAACTATTCCATTCCGCTTTACCTTAACGAAACGGTAAGCAATGTGTATGGCAACAATGTAACCGATATTGAAAGAGAAGATATTGAAGCAGAAAAAAACAAAGGCATCAATCAAGAGGGGTTTGTTTTTAAAAGAATGGCAAACACCTTCAACACCATTGACATTCATCAAAATAATATCACCATTTTTAAGAAGTCTTTTGTAAGCCCAATTTCTACTTCAGGATTTGAAACGTATGATTACGTATTACATGACAGCACGTCTGTAAATAATAAAAAATTCTATTGCATTTATTTTTTTCCAAGAAGAGATGGCGATTTGGCCTTTGAAGGGTATTTATGGGTTGCAGACAAAAACTTTTCAATTACTAAAATCAAGATGAAAATTCATAAAGACATCAATCTTAATTTTGTGAGAAAACTGTCTTTTGAAAAAGAATACATTATTAAAGACGATAGTATTTATTTACCCAAATCAGATGTGTTTATTGGCGACTTTACGCTTACCGATAAAGACGAGAGAAAAAAAGGACTGACCATTAAAAAGACAACGACTTTCTCTCACTACAACTTTAACAAAGCGCTTTCGCCCAGTTTTTATACTGAAAAAGCAATTCAGTTCAAACCAAATCAATACCAAAAAAACCCATCTTATTGGGACAGCATTACTTCCGACATAAATCAAAAAGAAACTCACCAACTTATTGAATCACTTAAAAAGAAACGAGAAATAAGACGAATTACAGGCTTACTAAATACGCTTTCAACGGGATATATAAACATCACTCCGACATTTCAATTTGGAAAATATTGGAATACGATTGTCAGAAACAGTGTAGAAGGTCTAAAAATAAAAACAGGGTTTCGAACTTTTAGCAGTACTGAAGACCGATTTCGATTGAGTGGTTTTTTGGGCTACGGAACAAAAGACAAACGCTTTAAATTTGGTGTAGAATCCAAGTACCTCATTTCTTACAAACCCAGAATTTCAGCAGGCGCTGCTTATTTGCACGACATTGAACAATTGGGAGGAAAACTCTTAAATACAAACGGATTAAACGCCAATGTTTTTAGCCCCAACGCCTTATTTTCTAGAGGAGAAAATTTCTTTTTATCATTTGTAAATAAAATTGTTCTAAAGTTTGACATTGCCATCAACAACAATTTACATATTGGTATTTCTGCTGCTCAAAACAAGATAAAAAGTGCTTCTCCTGCAGATTTTTCAATGGATTACCTCACTCCTAAAGGCACCGTTGGTTCACGAGTAACAGATGTAAGCACAGATATCTATGTTACCTATACTCCTGGTAGATATGTGTATGGACTTGGAGTAGAGCAAAAACTAGGAAAAAACTTACATCCCTCTTTCGTAATTAATTACCACAAAGGGTATTCAGGAGTTTTGAATGGTTCTTTTAGTTATGACAAGATTCAATTCAAATACAGCCAACCCATATTATTGGGTAAAATAGGGGTGTTAAAAACCACCATAGATGCTGGAAAAACATTCGGTAACGTTCCGATTGCACTATTAAGTCCAATTCCCGCCAACCAAACATTTTGGATTACAAAAAATACTTTTTCCTTACTGAATTATTATGATTTTGTCACAGATACTTATATTTCAGGACATTTTGAACATCACTTTAACGGATTCATTCTCAATAAAATTCCGTTGATACAAGACTTAAAACTACGAAGTTTACTTACTTTTAAAACCGTATACGGAACTATTTCTGATAAAAACATTGCTATCAACAGATCAAACATTGTCTATGCAGCACCAACAAATAAGATGTATTATGAATATGGTATCGGTTTTGAAAACATCGGATATGGAAATATCAGACCCCTTCGAATCGATTTCATTACAAGAGGAGATCACAAAAGCATCAACGGCTTGCCGTCTCCTAAATTTGCAGTTCGTATTGGTATAAAAGCTGACTTCTAAAGTACCTGCTAAAATAAGTCGAATTCCTAGTGTTAAAAGGCAAATAATCACTACTTTTGCCGTCCGATTTTTAAGCATAAAATTCCGAAAATATGACTGCAAAAGAAAAACTAACTTTTGATGTTTTGATAGAGATTCCAAAAGGAAGTCGAAACAAATACGAATACGATTTTGAATTGTCTAAAATTCGTTTTGACAGAATGTTGTTTTCATCGATGATGTATCCAGCAGATTACGGATTTATACCTGAAACACTGGCTTTAGACGGAGATCCTTTAGATGTGTTAGTCTTAGGAACTGAACCTACATTTCCGATGTGTGTGATGGAAGTAAAACCTATTGGAGTTTTCCATATGGCCGATGAAAAAGGTCCTGATGAAAAAGTGATTTGTGTACCTGTTTCAGATCCTATTTGGAACGTGCTGAACGACTTGAACGATATGAATCCGCATTTGGTAAAAGAAATCACACACTTCTTTCAAGTTTATAAAGACCTTGAAAAGAAAAAAGTAGATGTTGGCGGATGGGGAGATGCAGCTGAAGCTTATGAAATTGTAGACAAATGTATTGAACGCTACGAAACAAGCGACCATAAAAAAGCAGGGAACTTCACCATTTAATTGGGTTTATTTCCTTGACTACATAAAAAACCTCACAATGAAAATTGTGAGGTTTTTTATTAGGAGGGTTTTTGCTATATTTACCGCCGGAAATAATTAATCAAAACAATAAGAATACATGGAATCAATGATGATTTATATGCCAATAGCAATGGCAATTATAGGATTAGCCTATATGATGGTAAAAAAATCTTGGGTATTGAAACAAGATGCAGGAGATGGAAAAATGAAAGAAATTTCTGACCATATTTATGAAGGAGCTTTGGCTTTCTTAAAAGCTGAATACAGACTGTTAACATTTTTTGTTATTGGCGTAAGTATTTTGCTGTTTATTGTATCAACCGTAGTTCCTTCAACACATTGGCTGATTGTTGTGGCATTTATTTTAGGAGCCTTTTTCTCTGCTTTCGCAGGAAATATGGGAATGAAAATTGCTACGAAGACCAATGTAAGAACTACACAAGCTGCTAAAACAAGTTTACCAAATGCACTAAAAGTATCTTTTGGTGGTGGTACCGTTATGGGATTAGGTGTTGCAGGTTTAGCTGTATTAGGATTGACCGCATTTTTCATCATCTTTTATAAATTCGTTTTTATGCCTAATGGATGGACCAATGTTGGAGACATGACAATGGTACTAGAAACTCTTGCCGGTTTTTCTTTAGGCGCTGAATCTATTGCATTATTTGCTCGTGTTGGTGGTGGTATTTATACCAAAGCTGCGGATGTTGGAGCTGATTTAGTAGGTAAAGTAGAAGCTGGTATTCCAGAAGACGACCCTAGAAACCCTGCAACTATTGCAGATAATGTGGGTGATAATGTAGGAGATGTTGCTGGAATGGGAGCTGATTTATTTGGATCATACGTTGCAACGGTATTGGCTGCAATGGTATTAGGAAACTATATCATTAAAGATATGGGCGGAAGTATTCAAGATGCTTTTGGTGGAATTGGACCTATCTTATTGCCTATGGCAATTGCAGGTGCTGGAATTATCATTTCTTTAATTGGTACTATGCTCGTAAATATAAAGTCAAACGATGCAAAAGAATCTCAAGTAATGAAAGCTTTAAATTTCGGAAATATTACTTCCATTATTTTAGTGGCAATTACTTGTTATTTTCTAGTAACATGGATGTTGCCAGAAACAATGAACATGCATTTCTTTGGAGAAGGCTTGGTAGACATCTCAGCAATGAGAGTGTTCTATGCAACAATAGTTGGTTTAATTGTTGGAGCTGTAATTTCTTCTGTTACCGAATACTATACAGGTTTGGGTAAAAAACCTATTTTAAATATTGTTGAAAAATCGGCTACTGGAGCAGGAACAAACATTATTGCTGGACTTGCAACAGGAATGATTTCTACGTTCCCAACAGTTATCTTGTTTGCTGCGGCGATTTGGTCTTCCTATGCTTTTGCTGGATTCTACGGTGTTGCCATGGCAGCATCTGCAATGATGGCTACAACAGCTATGCAATTAGCTATTGATGCTTTTGGACCTATTGCTGATAATGCAGGTGGTATTGCAGAAATGAGCGAACAAGACCCTATCGTTAGAGAACGTACAGATATTTTAGATGCCGTAGGAAATACAACAGCGGCGACAGGTAAAGGATTTGCTATTGCTTCTGCAGCATTAACTTCTTTGGCGTTGTTTGCAGCATTTGTAACCTTTACAGGAATTGACGGAATTAACATCTTTAAAGCACCTGTTTTAGCAATGTTATTTATTGGAGCTATGGTTCCTGTTGTGTTCTCTGCATTAGCAATGAATGCTGTTGGTAAAGCTGCCATGGAAATGGTGTATGAGGTAAGACGTCAGTTCAAAGAAATTCCAGGAATTATGGAAGGTACTGGAAAACCAGAATATGACAAATGTGTAGAGATCTCTACAAAAGCATCATTGAGAGAAATGATGTTACCCGGTTTATTGACCATCGGATTTCCTTTGATCATCACATTCCTTCCAATGATATTTGGAATGGACAACCTTATGATTGCTGAAATGTTAGGTGGATATATGGCTGGTGTTACCGTTTCTGGTGTACTTTGGGCTATCTTCCAAAACAACGCAGGTGGCGCATGGGATAATGCTAAGAAATCTTTCGAAGCAGGTGTTATGATTAATGGAGAAATGACTCACAAAGGTTCTGCTGCTCACGAAGCTGCTATTACTGGAGATACTGTTGGTGATCCTTTTAAAGACACCTCTGGACCTTCAATGAATATCTTAATCAAATTAACCTGTTTAATTGGTTTGGTAATTGCCCCTATTTTAGGTGGACATTCTGAATCAAACGCACATACAGATACTCATAATATAACTCTTCATGTTGATAGTGATCAACTCCACAAAAACAGTTCTAAAAAAGTAATCGTTGAAATGAAAAAAGAAGGAGACTTAACGGTTGCAACCGTAACTACCACTGAAACAGTAGATGGTATAACGACTAAAGTTGTCTTAGATTTTAAAGGCACAGAAGTTGACGTAAAAGCTCAAATTAAGCCCTTTACCTCAGAAGAAACTGAGCATACTTCAGCTAAAAAAATGATCAAAAAAGAAGTTCACGAAGCACACAAAAAGTAAACGTTTATCGTTTTATAACATTACAAAAGAGGTTATCTAAAAAGGT
>Ga0209035_10000965_pt1 | contig 11551 bp, 12 predicted proteins | sample MarorgKNORR_S2LV_6_FD_188220 | JGI IMG/M metagenome (GOLD analysis project Ga0209035, IMG submission 188220) | Marine microbial communities from the Southern Atlantic Ocean, analyzing organic carbon cycling - AAIW_A/KNORR_S2/LV (SPAdes) (version 2) | ecosystem: Environmental > Aquatic > Marine...
TGCTGATGTTTTTTCAGATTGTACTGCAGTTAACATTGGAACATTCACTTTGTTATAATCATCTTTGAAATGTAATGTTAAAGCCCAAATGTGCATTGGAATCCAAATAAACACTAGTCCTCCCATTACCAATCCCATTGTCCATAAATCTGACATAGTAACAACTACCCAACCAATCATTGGCGGTGATCCGCCACATAATCCACCTAAAATAATATTGGTTCTAGAATTTCGTTTTAGGATGTATGAATAAACAATAACGTTGTTTGCTAATGCAAATCCAATGAATATTGTTGCCCATATGCCTTGTTCCAATGTTGTAGTAAATGAAAGTGCAAAAGCTAAAACTAGTGATATTCCAGCTAATGCTAATCCAAAGTTTCTTGCTTTAACTGCAGGATAAATTCTCTTTGAAGGAAGAGGTCTGTCTTTAGTCCTTTCCATAATTGCATCAATATCCCTGTCATGGTAATTTGTCAAAGTATTAGCTGCTGCAGAACCTGATGCTACTGAAAATAACATCAAAGCCCAAGTTTCTATGGAAATTGGAATATTGTAAATATTTGATGCTGTTAATGCTGCCCCAAATGCTGTAAATACCAGCAAATACCAAATTTTTGGCTTTGTTAATTCATAATAAACTGCAATTCTTGAACCGGTTGTTTGTTTTTGCAATACTAGTCACCACTATTTGATGGCATATATGGCATTGCTTTGGTTCGTGATTTCATTTCAATAAACGACTCTGAGGACTGAATTCCTTCCACACTTCCTATTTTTTCTGAAACCATTTTATGCATTTGATCCAATGATTTTGCATACATTGTTACAAGTATGTCAAATCTACCTGTAACTTCTGCAACTTCTCTCACTCCATCAATTTTGAATAATTGTTCAATAACATTATCGCGTTGTTTTGTATCTATGTTGATTCCTGTTAATGCTTTTACTTCATATCCAAGTTCAGCATCATTAACCACTATTGTAAAGCGTTCAATTAATTTTCTCTTGACTAATCTCTTGATTCTTGAATAAACTACTGAAGAGTTGACATCTATTTTTTTTGATAATCTCGGAACTGAAATTGAGGCATCAGTTGATAATTCTGATAAAATTTGTAAATCTAAATCATCTACTTTTGTCGTCTAAAACACCTAATTCGATCAAGATTTCAGGTTCTTATAAAGTTATTATTGTAAAAATTACAAAAAACTTCTCTAAATCTTATCTTTTTTGTACAACATCTCTGCAAGTAATACTGCACCTTTTGCTGATCCCATTTTTTTGTTATGTGAGAATAGCATGTATTTCAATCCGTGATCAAACAATTCTTCAGTTTCTACTCTTCCAATTGTCGTAGTCATTCCATCACCTACAGTTCTTTCCATTCTTGGTTGTGGTCTTGTTGGATCTTCATGGAATGCATAGTAGTCTTTTGGAGCAGATGGTAATCCTAATACTGAAATATCTTTATTGCTTTGATTGTACATTTCCTTTGCTTTTTGTGGATCAATTTCTTTTGTAGTTTCAACAAAAACTGATTCAGTATGTCCATCTATTACTGGAACCCTTGTACATGTACAGCTAATTCTGATATCTGCATCTATAATTTTTCCATCTTTTAGTTTTCCCAAAATTTTCCTTGTTTCTAATCTCACTTTTCCTTCTTCTTTTGGAATATATGGAATTATGTTATCTGTGATTCCCATTGCAGAAACACCTGATTTTCCTCCTCCTGATATTGCCTGCATTGAAGTCATCATAACTTTTTTTGCTCCGTATTTGTCAAGTAGTGGTTTTAGTGTAATTGCTAATCCTGTGGTGGTACAGTTTGGAAGTGGTGCTACAAACCCTTTCCAGTTACGGTTTTTCTTTTGAGTTTCTAATAATTCAGTTTGTTCATCATTTATTCCTGGAATGAGAATTGGAACATCATCCTCATATCTGTAAGCCGAACTAGTTGAGATAACTGGTAAATCTGCAGCCATTTTAGTTTCTATGTCTCTTGCAGCTTCAGATTCCACTGCAGAAAATATCAAGTCTAATTGAGAAACATCTAACTCATTTACTGATTTTACTGTCATTTTTTTAATATATTCTGGAATTTCACCTGCTACATCCCATGCCATAATTCCATTAGCATCTTTTATTGCATCAAGATAATTTTTCCCTGCTGATCGCTCTGATGCTGCAATCTGAGTAACTTCAAACCATGGGTGATTATCCAATGATTGTACAAATTCTTGCCCTACTGAGCCTGTAACGCCAATTATTGCAACTCTTTTCTTTCCCATAATGTAAGAATAGATCGGTTTCAATTAATAATCGTTTTCAGATTACCACAAGATACTAAATTAGCCAAGTCTTTTTCTAACTGTGAAAATAACCGTAAAATCGTCTATTCGTCAACATGCTCCTGTTATCCATGGTGGAAAATTCCCTTTAAAAAATCGCGATCAAGATATTGTTGATTTTAGTTCTAATATCACGCCGCTTGGAATCCCTCTTTCTGCTAAATTAATAATTAAAAAAAATTTAGATAAAGTTCAATTTTATCCTGATCCAAATTCAGAGACTGTAATTTCAAGTTTAGAAAAATATACGCATCTATCTAAATCAAACATTATTGTTGGAAACGGTGCAATTGAAATTCTTTATAATTTTTGTTTTGCATTTTTATCCAAATCAACTAAAGTGTTAATTCATGTACCTACATTTCAAGAATATGAAACTGCAGTAAAATTAAGCAATTCTAAAATTTCATATTTTAAATCACTAAATTTATCTACAGATATTGATTCATTTATTTCAAAAATACCAAAAAACGGATGTATTTTTCTTTGTAACCCTAATAATCCTACGGGAGAATTATTGTCAAAAAAAGAATTACTGTCTATAATTATTGCAGCAAAAAAATTAGAAACTATTGTATTCATTGATGAGTGCTTTATAGAATTGGTCCCAAAATCTAATGAATCTGTCATGTCTTATGTAAAAAAATATGATAATCTTTTTATTTTAAGATCTTTAACAAAATCATTTGGATTACCTGGATTGAGAATTGGATATGCTTGTGGTTCTCAACAAATAATTCAAATTTTACAAAAAATAAAAATTCCGTGGAGTGTAAATTCATTAGCACAGGATGCAGCAAATGCTGTTATTAAAAATTTAACACATCTTAAAAAATCTAATATAATAATTAAAAAAGAATTAAAATACTTAGAAAATAATATTTCTAATTTAGACGGATTTCAATGTATGCCTTCATTTACTAATTTTATTTTAATTAAAACAAAACATGACTCTACAAAATTACAAACAAAATTATTAAAATATAATATACTAATTCGTGATTGTAAAAATTTTAGAGGCTTAGATAATAGTTATATTCGAATTGCAGTAAAATCACATAAAAATAATATCAAATTAGTACGTGCGCTGGAGAAAATTAAATGAAATCATTAATGATTCAAGGAACATCTTCTGGTGCTGGTAAAACAACATTAGTTGCAGCCTTGTGCAGAATTTTTTCTGATAAGGGTTACAGTGTTGCTCCGTTTAAATCTCAAAATATGTCTAATTTTGCCTATATTACGCCTGATTTTGAAATTTCTCGTGCTCAAGCAATTCAAGCTTTTGGCGCACGTTGTAATATTACGCCTGATTTGAATCCTATTTTATTAAAACCAGTTGGAAATTATTCGAGTATTGTATATTTGAACGGTAAGCGTTTCAAAAAAATGCATGCCAAGGAATACTATGAAAAATTTGTAAATACTGAAGGGATGAAAATAGCCTCAAAATCTCTAAAAACTTTACAGAAAAACTTTGATCTGGTAATTATGGAGGGTGCAGGTTCTCCTGCAGAAATTAATTTACAAAAATATGATATTGCAAATATGAAAATTGCTAAAAAAGCAAACGCAGATGTTTTACTGGTAACTGACATTGATAAAGGAGGATCTTTTGCAAGTTTAGTCGGAACCATGCATTTGATTGATGAAAAATATCAAAAACTTGTCAAGGGATTTATTTTCAATAAATTTCGTGGTGATATTGATGTATTAAAGCCTGGATTTAAAAAATTAAAAAATATTACAAAAATTCCTACTTTCGGAACTATCCCCTTAATACCATTAAATTTACCTGAAGAGGATTCTCTTAATGCAAAACCTAAACATATTACTTGGAGTAAAAAAAATATTTCAAAAATTGACGATGAATTAAATAAATTATCTAAAATTGTTGAATCAAATATTGATATTAATTCAATTGAGAAAATGTTACAATGATTCTTGAATCTATATCTATTATTGGTTTTGCAATTTTAATTGATTTGATGTTTGGAGATCCAAAAAATCGCTATCATCCAACAGCTTGGATAGGAACATTGATTGCAAAATTTACCCCTATTGCAAAACATCAAAATCCTATATTTGAAAAAATTGGAGGTACTTTAATTATATTAATTACTTCTAGTATTGTTGTTTTATTATTATCAAGTCTTAATTTTGGAATATCCTTAATTTCTATTGATTATGTTTCACTGATTATTTCTGTAATTGTTGGAGCATTACTGCTTAAAACAACTATTGCTATTCGTGGAATGGAAAAACATGCAACTAGCGTATTGGAATCTTTGGAGAGTAATGATCTAGATATGGCGAGAAATTACCTGTCCATGATTGTAAAGAGAAATACCACAAATTTGGATAAAAACCATGTAATTTCAGGCGTATTAGAAAGCATTAGTGAGAACACTGTTGATGGTGTTACTGGTCCGATGTTTTACTATGCTTTTTTTGGTTTATGGGGAGCATTTGTGTATCGAGTAATCAATACAGCGGATTCGATGATTGGATACAAAAATGATATTTTTAGAAATTTAGGGTGGTTTACTGCTACTTGTGACACAATCTTAAATTATATTCCATCACGACTTACAGGATTAATGATGATTGTTTCAGCAGCTATTTTACAAAATAATTGGAGAAATTCTTACAAAGTAATGGTCAGGGATGGTAAAACAACTGAAAGTCCTAATGCTGGATACCCCATGGCAGCACTAGCTGGTGCTTTAGAAACTAAATTTGAAAAAATTAATCATTACAAATTAGGTGATGGTGAAATTACTCTTACAAAATACCATGTCTTATCTGCAATTAAGATTATGAAACTAACATCAATTCTTTTCTTTGGAATCTTCACAGTTCCAATAATTTTGATTTTATCTTTTACTGGATGGTGGCTCTATGTTTAAAGAAATTGGATCTATTTTTTCTTTTTTAACAATCTTACCATCATCATCAAATTCTACATTAGATGAAACTGCAAAATACATGTATCTATTTCCTATTGTTGGAATTGTTATTGGAATTTTAGTTGGTTCATTTGGTTTTGGGTTATCTTTTCTTTTGGATCCAATCATAGTTAGTTTTCTTGTTGTCACATCACTTGTAATAATAACTGGAATTCATCATGCAGATGGTTTAGCTGATTTTGCTGATGGTCTTATGGTAAAAGGTAGTAAAGAGAAGAAACTTAATGCTATGAAGGATCTTTCTACAGGATCTGCTGGAGTAGTTGCAATTGTTTTGTATCTTATTGGATTAGTTGTTGCAATTTCACTTACAACAGGATTTGATTTGTTTAAGGCAATTTTAATTAGTGAAATTTTGGCAAAATTCTCAATGGTTCTGTTGGCAAGTTTAGGAAATTCAGCATCCATAGGCTCAAACTCTCCTTTTATGAAAATTATGAAAGACAAGAAAAAATTAATTATTGCATTGATAATCGTGATTATTCCTATTACATTACTTGGTGAAACTACTGGACTTGTAATGCTTGGTGTGACTATTGTTGTAACATTGATAATCTTGGTAATGTCTAATCGTAGTTTTGGTGGAATTACTGGTGATGTTCTTGGCTCAACTAATGAATTAACTCGTTTAGCATCCTTGATGGTATTTGTATCACTATGATTGGTTTGGTGATGGCTGGTGGTAAAGGGACTCGTATGAATTTAGATGATGAAAAATTATTACTCAAATACAAAAAACCAATAATTCTTCATGTAGTTGATTCTTTAAACGATTCAAAATGTTTTTCAAAAATTCTGGCACTAACTAGTTCTAATTCTCCTATGACAAAAAAATTGTTAGAACAAAATAAAATTGATATTTTTGATACTGATGGAATTGGTTATGTTGAAGATTTGAGTTTAGTACTTCAATCTACTGCTGATTCTGTTTTAGTTACTTCTGGTGATTTACCATTATTAGATAAAGAAATTATACAACAAATTGTTAATTGCTATGATCCTGAAAAAACTTGGACAAGTATACTTGTAACTAGTAATTTTTTAGCAGAACTTGGGTTAGAGTCAAATTATTCTATACATTATGATGATCAAAAATGTAATTACACCGGAATTTCTTTAGTTAATGCAAATAAAATTTCTTCATCTGAAAATATCGACGAAAATTATATTATAATTAATGACAAGCGTGTTGCGTTTAATTTAAACACAAAGCAGGATTATGAATTACTCGGCACTACCTGAGACTTTGCCATTTATTTTAGCTTTAGAACCTGTTGGTTCTGAAATTGTATTTCCACAAGAATTACATGAAACTACTGTTGATGCATGAGAATACAATACTTGTAATTCACCACACTCTTCACAATTAACTTTCTGAAACTTACTTGATGGTTTTGGAATTTCTATGTGTCCTTTCTTCATGCTGCTACCAACTCAAATTTCTTAATTCTAACTCCTTTTTTATTGTATTTCTTTTTACATACAGTACATGTCATAATAGGGGTAACTTTCTTTGTAACTTTGGCTGGTTTTGCAAGTTTTGGGAATTTTTGTCCACCATAACCTTTTTTGCGTATAGCGTGACGACGCTCACCTGCTGCCATACCTCGTCTTTTTCCAGCCTTGTAAATTCCAACCTTTTGTTCAGTATGTGCATTACATTTTGCACAAAATTTCCTGATCACCTTTGGAATGTTCATATCAACAGAAACTTCTCAACCGTAATTTAAGCATTGAACCTATAATAATCATAAAATTGATTATTAATTATGAGTTCAAGCCTAGCACACTCAATTAATTCACTAAATGCAGTAGCACTTGGTGAAAAAAAATCTGATCTTGTACTGAAGAATTGCAATTTACTTTCAGTTTACACTAGAGAAATTATTCCAAAAATTCAGATCGCAATAATTAATGATCGTATCGCATATGTTGGTCCTGATGCTAGTCATACAATAGGGTCAAAAACAAAAGTTATTGATATTGAAGATAAATTTGTGAGTCCTGGGTTTGCAGATCCTCATTTACACATTGATCAATTTGTGTTACCTTCTGAATTTGCAAAACAAGCTCTTCTTTGTGGCGTAACCTCGCTCTTTTCTGATCCTATCGACGTTGTTAGTATTGGAGGTTACAAGGGTTTTCAAGAATTTCTTAAACTGGGAGAAAATCTGCCCATTAGAATATTCCAAGTAGTTCCTGGAGGACTTCCAGTAGATGCAAAATTTAGCAATACTAAATCTTTAACTCCTTTTCAAGAAAAATCTGCAATTAAACATCCACATGTAATTGGGATGGGCGAAGTTTTTTCATGGACTAAAGTAATTTTACGTGAACCTAAAACAATGAAATCACTTTCAACAATGTTGGAATGTGATTGTATAATTAATGGGCATACTGCTGGAGCAAGTGATAAAAAACTTAACGCGTATGTTTCATCTGGAATACTTTCTTGTCATGAACCCATTAATTTTGATCAAGTGTTAGAAAGATTACGTCTTGGAATGTGGATAATGATTAGAGAAGGTTCTATACGTCGTGATTTAAAAGAAATCATTCCACGTGTATTAGCACATGGAACATATCTTAATCGATTAATGTTTTGTTCTGATGGTCTTGATCCGTTAGACATTTCTAAATTTGGCCATATTGATTATTGTATACGTGAATCCATTAAACTTGGTTTAGAACCTATAGACGCCGTTACAATGGCATCTAAGAATAATTTTGATTATTATGGTATGGAAAAAGATCTTGGTGGGATTGCACCTGGAAAATTAGCTGACATTTTAGTTTTTGATAATTTAAAATCATTCAAACCAAAACATGTTTTTGTTGGAGGTAAACTTGTAGTTTCTAATGGTATTTTTATTGCCCCTATGAAGAAAAATATTATTTCTCCATGGATTAAAAAAACTGTTAAATTAAAAAAATTCTCTAAAAATGATTTTCTTATTAAATCTAAACAAAATAGTGTGCTTGCAAATACAATTTTTATGCAAAATGAAATAATTACTAAATTAGGTTCATCTGAACTTCATTCCAAAGATGGACATGTTTCTGCATCTCTTGATTCTGATATTTGGAAAGTTGCAGCATTTGATAGAATTCATGGAAGTAATAAAAATTCTATTGGCTTTCTTGAAAATTTTGGTGCTGATATTGGAGCATTTGCTTCAACATGGAGTTTTCATGAAAATAATTTGATTGTGATTGGCTCAAATGATTCTGATATGGCCACAGCATCTAATCATTTAATTAAAAATCAAGGTGGATTAGTTGTAGTAAAATCTGGAAAAATACTCGCTTCACTTCCTTTACAGTTTGGAGGAATTATTTCAACAGATTCTTTTGAAACTGTTTCATCTAATTTTGAAAAAATCAATAACACCATTACCGATTTGGGATGTAAATTAACTCGACCTCATTTGATGCCTTTGTTCTTACCATTCTTAGCTTTGCCGTCTGTTAGAATCCTTGCAAGTGGAATTGTTGATGTTAAAAAGCGATCTTATATCTCTCCAATTAATTAGGCAATGTTAAAAAGGGGGATTTTGATATTCGAAAATGAATCAAAATGGCATCAATTCAACAAGGACCTAATGGACCAGTTTTAGTTCTCAAAGAGAGCGCATTACAGACAAAAGGTAAAGATGCACAACAAAACAATATTGCAGCCGCAAAACTGGTTGCTCAATTAGTAAAAAGCAGTCTTGGACCTCGTGGTTTAGATAAAATGCTAGTTGATTCCTTAGGCGACGTTACAATTACAAATGATGGTGCTACTATTCTTAAAGAAATTGATGTTCAACATCCAGCCGCAAAAATGATCGTTGAAATTTCTAAAACTGTAGACAATGAAGTGGGCGACGGAACAACTTCTTCTGTTGTATTTGGCGGTGCATTATTGGCTAGAGCAGAAGATCTTTTGAAAAAAGATGTTCATTCTTCAACTATCATTGAAGGTTTCCAAGCAGCAGCTGAAAAAACTTTAGAAATATATTCACAATTATCTAAAAAAATTCAACCTGATGATAAAGCATCACTTCTTAAAATTGCTTCAACTAGCATGCAATCTAAATTAATTTCTGAAGATAGTACTAATTTATCAAAAATTGTGGTTGATGCAATTCTTAGTATTGCAACAAAAAAAGGTGACAAGTACTCTGTTGATCTTGAAAACATTAAAGTTGAAAAGAAACCAGGTGGTTCAATTGACGATACACAAATTATACAAGGCATTGTTTTAGATAAAGAAATTGTTCACAGCGGAATGCCTACTAGAATAGAAATCGCAAAAATTGCACTAATTAACTCTGCATTAGAAATTGAAAAAACAGAGATGAGTGCAGAAATTAGAATTACCGATCCAACTCAAATGCAGATGTTCTTGGAAGAAGAAAATAGAATGCTAAAAACAATGGTTGATAAATTACATGATGTCGGTGCTAATGTTTTGATTTGTCAAAAAGGAATTGATGATATTGCACAACATTATCTTTCTAAACATGGCATTATGGCAATTCGTCGTGTTAAAGAAAGTGATATGATAAAACTTTCTAAAGCTACAGACGGTCGTGTTATTAGTAATTTAGATGATTTATCTGAAAATGATCTTGGACATGCTGATTTGGCTCATCAAAAGAAAGTTGAATCTGATAAATGGGTTTTCATTGAAGGATGTAAACATCCTCAATCTGTTACCCTGTTAATTCGTGGAGGAACTCAAAGAGTAATTGATGAAGTTGATCGTTCTATTCATGATTCCCTAATGGTAGTAAAAGATGTAATTGAAAAACCTGAAATTGTTGCCGGTGGTGGTGCTCCTGAATCATTTGCAGCATCACAACTTAAAACTTGGGCTGATAACTTTGATGGAAGAGAACAACTTGCAATTAAAAAATATGCTGAAGCATTAGAGGTAATACCATTAACTATTGCAGAAAATGCAGGAATGGATCCAATTGACACAATGGCTACTTTAAGATCAAAACAAAATCAAGGTCAAAAATGGACTGGAATTGACGCTAAAAATACAAAAATTGCTGATATGATGGCAATTAATGTTTTAGAGCCAATTGTAGTTAAAGAACAAATTATAAAATCCGCAACTGAAGCAGCATGTATGATTCTTAGAATCGATGATGTAATCGCTATATCTGGTGGTCCAGGTGGCGGCGGCCCAATGGGATAAATTTAGTTAAAACTTAATCACACTAGTTTTCATAAATTATTGTTGTACAAAATTGGTGTAGATCTAGGCGGTACTAAAACAGAAATTATCGTTCTTGATGAAAATCTAAATGTTTTAGAACGAAAAAGAGTATCAACCCCCCAAAATAATTACGATGAAATCATCAATACTATTACAACTTTAGTTTTTGATGTATCTCAAAATATTCCTGATTTTTCTTTAGGTATTTGCTGTCCTGGTACAATTTCCAAACAAACTGGATTAATTAAAAATAGTAATACTCAGTGCCTAATTGGTAAATCTCTAAAAATAGATTTAGAAAATAAATTGAAAAAAAGTATTTCAATCGAAAATGATGCTAATTGTTTTACAATGGCTGAATCTAAGATGGGTGCTGGCATTGGATTTGATTTAGTTTTTGGTGTAATAATGGGAACCGGTGTGGGTGGAGGAATTGTAATTAATAATATTCTTCATTCTGGTAAAAACAATATTGCAGGTGAATGGGGACACCATACTTTACATCATAATGGAAATCCTTGCTATTGTGGCAAATCTGGATGTGTAGAAACGTACATCAGTGGACCTTCTTTGGAAAAATACTGGAACCAGTTAACCGGATTGACTCAATCCATGCCTGAAATTATTAATAATTTTGATACTTCAATTGGAAAAAAATGGAAAGATGAATTTTTAGAAAATTTGGGTTATGGTCTTGCAAATGTAATTGATATTTTAGATCCTGACGTGATAATACTTGGTGGCGGTTTATCTAATATTGATTTTTTATACACTGAAGGTAGGGACTCAATTTATTCAAAAGTATTTTCAGATATCATTGAGACGCCCATATTGAAAAATAATCTTGGTGACTCTTCAGGTGTATTTGGTGCTGCATTATTGTAAATCATATTTTTCTACAATTTCCCATTTTTCTACCTCTGGAAAAAATTTTAAAATAACAATTTGTTCTATTGTAAATTCTTTTTTAATGTCTAACTGATTAATTATTTCTATTTTTTCTGTAGTTGATA
>Ga0209035_10000970_pt1 | contig 11534 bp, 15 predicted proteins | sample MarorgKNORR_S2LV_6_FD_188220 | JGI IMG/M metagenome (GOLD analysis project Ga0209035, IMG submission 188220) | Marine microbial communities from the Southern Atlantic Ocean, analyzing organic carbon cycling - AAIW_A/KNORR_S2/LV (SPAdes) (version 2) | ecosystem: Environmental > Aquatic > Marine...
AAAACCATTTTTATGTAGGAAATTTGATTTTTTCCTTATCGCAGTCATAGTATAGCCTGGTTAGTATTCGGGGTTTCCAACCCTGTGACGCGGGTTCGAATCCCGCTGACTGCATTTTACTTGTTATAATCAGAACTAATTTTTAGCTCTATTTTTAAAAAATTATCATGAAGCCTATGGTCTACAAAATTGCAATGGAGAGAATGCAAATTCTTGTTGATAATGCCATTGCTAACGCAAGAACAGATCCTGAATTATCACAACTTCAAGCTTCTATTGCTCGTAGAATAAGTACTAAATATAAAATTCGAATGCCCTATTATCTTAGAATGGTTTTCTGTAAAAAATGTAAATCCTTTATTGCCCCTGGAATTAATTCTAGAATTCGTTTAGGACGAACATCTGTAAAGGCAATCAGAATTTCTTGCAACTTATGTGGACATACATATCGTAAAATTATATCTTGATTCTTTACAATTATATTTTAATAACTTTGAAATCTATATAATTATGATTACGAATTATATTTTAATAATTTTTGCAGTACTTTTTTTAATTACTGTTTCCCCTGCATACGCACAACATCATTCAGGATCTCTTTCACCTCCGATTGATCTTGATGGATTAAAAGTTGCAGTTAGCACAACTCTTTATCCTGAAGATTTTAGTTATGGTGATTCTAAAACTACAAATCTATCCGTTAGATTTTTTGATATTGAAACTAATGTAAATATTCCAAGTGTAACGTATCGCGTTCAGATTTTCCAGGATGATAATTTAGTTGCCAGTGAATATTTTTATGACGAGGATGGTACATTAGATCTGACAATCAAGCCTACAACTGGATGTCTCGAAAAAGATCTTTGGAAATGTACGGTGTACAATGGTGAAAAACATGCTATTGCTGGAGGATATTATGCTCGAGGAGATTCATTACCTACAATTCAGGGTCCGATTTTTGATAAAAGTGGGCAGTATTCAGTTCAAGTTTCTATTGTAGGTGCGACAACCCCCAAAACTTTGACTACGCAGGATTTACTTTTTGAAACTTTCTTACATCTTCCTTACAAACAAATTTTTGAAATTAAAACTGCATCTGCTCAAGAATTTCCAATATCTGTAAAATCCCACAATGGTGAAATCTCTAATTTTGTTTATGATGAAACATTAGATAAAATTTCATACGATATACCTTTTACTTGGAATGAGCATAATTCTGATCTTAATCAAATAATTTTATTTGAAAAAGATTTTTCATCCATCAAACAAGGATATGACTTAATCATTTCTCTTAATGGAATAACGATTGATCATGATTTTTTTGAATTTAATATATCTGATCCAAAGAAAAATTTTCTGAAAATCAATATTCCTTCTGAAGATCTTTTAAAAATTAAAAATCAATTAACTTTTGAATCTAATGAAAATATAATAAAATTAGAAATTTTATCTGGAGAAAAAATAAATCTGAATGAATTAAAATTTTCTTTTGATAATAATTTTATTGGAAATATATCTTGGGATTCTAAATTAAATTCTGGTAAAAAAATACCTTTTACATTTTCTTTCTTTGACGAAAATAATGCGCCTGTAACAGATGTGTTGTTTGCTTATGGTATTACAGATTCATCTGGAAAAGAAATATTTTCAAATATTGGAGTTGATGAAAAATATCTTGGTATTTTAGCACCACATGGAATTTATCAAGAATCAATTTTTATTCCAACTGACGAGAAATATGAATTTAAATTAATTTTAACTGGTAAAAATTCTAATAATTTTGAAAAGTTTTTTGTGTCTACATCTAACTTTCAAATTAATTCTCAATTAATTTTACAAGATCAAAAAACTAATGTCATTCCAGATTGGATAAAAAATAATGCTGAATGGTGGGCAGCTGGTGTAATTGATGATAGTTCATTCATCCAAGGAATTCAATTCCTAGTTAAAGAAAATATTTTAAAAATACCTCCAACTGTACAGGGAACTAGTTCTGGTTCTGAAATTCCAGATTGGATAAAAAATAATGCTGAATGGTGGGCAGCTGGTGTAATTGATGATAGTTCATTCATCCAAGGAATTCAATTTTTAATTAAAGAAGGAATTTTAAAAATTTAGCAGTATGCTTTGAATTAAGTTAATTCTCTCTCTGTATTGATTATATCCTCCCTTTTTCCTATTCATGATCATTCCCTTTCATTGAACATAGTGTGTCATAATTATGTAAAAAAGTCAATATGCGATCTTTTTTTAGATTTTTAATTATGCCTAATCCCGTTTCAGAATTTTTACTTCTTGTATCAATGATTTATAAGACGATTATCGATTTTTGCACTTTATGGCAAAAGTCTATGATGTACCAGCAGATGTCCTAATTGAAAGATTAGCAAATATTCTAAAGAATGAAGATATTCCTGCTCCTTCTTGGACTCCATTTGTCAAAACTGGAGCACATGCAGATAAACCACCACAAGATAGTGAATGGTGGCAAACTAGATGTGCATCAATTCTTAGAAAAATTTACTTTAATGGTCCAATTGGTGTTAATGAATTAAAGAAAGACTATGGTGGCGGTAGACCATCTGGATATGGTGCTGCTCATCATAAAGATGCAAGTGGTGCAATTATTCGTAATGCAATTCAAGGATTAGAAAAACTTGGATATTTAGAAAAAATTGAAAAGAAGGGTAGAGTTGTTTCTAAAAATGGAATGCAAAAACTAGATAGACTTGCAACTGAAATCCTTAACGAATTAATTTTAGAAAAACCTGAATTAAAAATATACCGTTAGATCAAAATGAGTTTCCCTGAACCAAATGATTTACCACAAGATCATAATCCTAATCATGAACAAGCAGCACAAAAAGAACAAATTCTAAGAAAAATTCTTACTCCTGAAGCCAGAATGAGACTAAACAATATCAAAATGGTTAAACCTGAATTATCTGATAGTGTGGAACAATTTCTAATTGGAATGGCTTCACAAGGAAAAATGCCTGGACAAATAACTGATGATCAATTAAAAGAGATTCTTTTATCTACACAGCAACCAAAGCGTGAATTTAAGATGAATCGAGTATAATACAGATAAAATATAATTATGGGGAATATTTCTAATTATTCATGAAAGCCGTTACATACAGTGAATATGCACCAGACGATAATTATGCTAAAATCCTAAAAGTCCAGGATATAGATGATCCAAAACCAAAAGCAGATGAAGTTGTTTTTGAAGTAAAATCTGCAGCCTTAAATTATAACGATATTTGGGGAATGCGAGGAGTACCAGTACCTGTTCCATTACCACACGTTTCAGGTTCTGACGCTGCCGGTGATGTCATTGCCGTTGGTGAGGATGTTAAAAATATAAAAATTGGAGATAAAGTAGTCTCTCACTCTAACATGTCATGCAGAGTTTGTAAAGCCTGTACTGATGGTAGAGAATTTGATTGTACCAAAAGAATGATTTGGGGATTTCAAACAGGTCCTAATTGGGGAGCATTCCAAGAAGTAACTCATTTGCCTGAAGTTAATGTTTCAAAAATCCCAGAAGGCGTGTCATATGATCAAGCAGCAGCTGCATCAATGACCTTGTTAACATCTTGGCACATGCTAGTTGGTAGAGCCAAAATCACCCCTGGACAAACTGTTCTAATTATGGGTGGAGGTTCTGGAGTAGGAAGCTTTGGAATTCAAATCGCAAAATTATACAACTGCGATGTTATTGCAACAGCAAGCCCTGACAAACTAGACAAATGTTTAGAACTTGGAGCTGACTTTGCAGTTGATCATAGAAAAGAGGATTGGCACAAAGAAGTTAGAGCAATTTCTAAAGAATTAGCAAAGAAAAAAGGTGAAGCACCAGGTATTGATTTATCATTTGATCATATCGGTGAAACACACTGGAACAAACAATTACAATTGTTAAAGTACGGTGCAACACTTGTTTCATGTGGAGCAACAACTGGTTACAATGCACAAACTGATCTTAGACATGTGTTCTTCAAAGGAACTAACATCTTAGGTTCAACACAAGGAACCAAAGCCGAACTTGATCAAGGTCTGTATTGGATGGGTAAAGGCAAAATTAATGCTGCAATCGATTCAACATACACCTTTGAACAAGCAGCAGAGGCACATACAAAGATGTTAACCGGAAAAGGCATGTTTGGCAAAATCTTAATGAAGCCTGAAGGCGCTTAGTCATTTAATGACTCAGCTCTTCCGTAGCCTTATTTTCGTACCTGGAAACAATCCCAGATTTCTTGAAAAGGCAAAGGAGATTCAAGCTGATGTCATTTGTTTTGATTTAGAGGATTCTGTACCGGATGATCAAAAAACTAATGCAAGAAAATTAATTAAAAATGCATTAAAATCTCGCTCAGAATATTCCTCTTCAATTTTTGTTAGAACTAATTCCCCATCATCTGGAAAAATCCCATCAGATCTAAAGGAAGTTATTCAAAAAGGGATCGATGGAATAGTTATTCCTAAAGTCAATAATGTTGCAGAATTAAAAAAAATACAAAAAATTCTTTCCAGTTTAGAAAAATCTAAAAAATTAAAACCAATTCAAATTATTCCATCTATTGAATCAGCCGAAGGTGTTGTTAACTCATACCCAATTGCATCATTTGGAACTCGTGTAACTGCAATTGTTTTTGGAATTTTTGATTTACTAAATGATCTTGGTGTTGAATATACCAAAGACTCACCAGGTGGAAAATACTCTAGGTATAAAATTCCTGTTGATGCAGCAGCAGCTGGAATATCTGCGATTGACGGTATCTGGCAAGATCTAAAAGATTTGAAGGGATTACAAAATGATTGTAATTTTGGAAAAAGTTTAGGATATGCTGGAAAAAGTGTTATACATCCAGATCAAATTACTACTGTTCATGCATCATTTTATCCTAACAAAACTGAAATTGCATGGGCAGAAAAAGTTTGTAAGGTATATCTAGAATCCAAAAAGAAGGGCAAGGGTGCCACAACAGTTGATGGAAAAATGATAGACGAGGTACACTATAAACAAGCAAAAGCACTACTTCATATTGTAAAATAATAATATGATTGACCTTCTTGATCCAACAAATGTAATTACTCGCATGTTTAATGCTGAAAATTATGATCAGTTATACAATTACTGTAAAAATTTACTCAAAAAGGACCCATCTGACATGCTTGCTCTCCAAAATATTTCATTATCTCTAATATATCTAAAAAATTATGAAGAAACGATTGTGTATTGTGATAAAGTTCTTGAAATAAAACCATCTGATACATATGCATTAAAAAATAAAATTTTTGCTCTTGAAAGTTTAAAGAAATATGATGAAGTTTTGAAATTATGTGAAGGTATTCTGGTAACAAATCCTAAAGATACTTGGGCTCTAAACAGTATGGGAATATCTCTAAATGAATTGGATCGTCATAAAGATGCACTTCAATACTATGATACATCCCTTGTAATTGATCCAAATGATGTAACTGCATTAATGAATAAGGCAATTTCACTTAGTCATCTTGGAAATTATCAAGATGCAATTGATTATTATGATTTAGCCCAACGAGTTGATTCTAGCCTACGCGAAATACCTACTGTAAAATCAAAATTATTTGAAAAATTAAACATGCCTGATGAAGCCTTTTTAGCTGCCCAAGGAGTGTTGAATAAAGATATGGATAAAATCAAATCTGATGCCAAAGAAAACAAATGTTCTATCTTCCATCAATTTTGTGACGATGAATTTAAAAATTCTAATTCAAAATAATTTGATTCACTAATACCTAAATCCATTTATACAAAGACACTACACTTTATTTTGATGTTTACAGGTATTGTTGAAGGAATTGGAACAGTAAATAAAATTTCAAAAATTACTAAAAATAGAAGCGCAATTGAAATGACTATTGATTTAGGTAAACAAGTTAAGGGATTAAAAATTGGACAAAGTGTTGCACTTAATGGTGTATGTCTTACTGCAACCAAGATATCTAAATCTAAATGTATTTTTGAAATGATTGAAGAGACTACAAAAAAAACTGATCTTGGAAATCTAAAAGTTGGTGGTGTTGTAAATATTGAACGAAGTTTAAAGGCAGGTGATAGATTAGAAGGTCATTTTGTTTTAGGCCATGTAGATGGAGTGGCAATAATAAAAAAAATTCTAAAAAAACCTAAAGAGGTTCAAGTTTATTTCGAAGTTCCTAAAAGTTTAGCAAAATATATTGTAAAGAAAGGATCAATTACTATTGATGGAATTAGTTTAACTGTTGTTGACATAAAAAAAACATTGGCCTATGTTTCATTAATTCCTCATACTATTGAAATTACAAATTTTCATACTAAGAAAGTAGGAGATAAGGTTAATATTGAAACTGACATTCTTGGTAAGTATATTTTAAAACAAGGCTAATTATTTACTACTTTAGTGGTAATTACCCGTTTTTTAGTAAAGTATATACCTAGATTGGAATAATTTTTGTATGTGTCACTTGAAACTGGACTTGAATCTCTTAAACGTGGAGAATTTGTATTATTATTTGATTCAGCTAATCGTGAAAATGAAATTGACATGGTTGTAGCTGCAGAATTTATCACTCCTGAACATGTTGCACGGATGCGTCAAAATGCTGGTGGATTACTGTGTATAGCACTAGAAAATAATTTTGCAAAATCTCTTGAATTGCAATACATGCATGAAATTCTTGCTAACTCTCCTATTTCAAATAAAGAAATGATCATGGGTTTAGCTCCCTATGGCGACTATCCAACATTTTCATTATCTGTAAATCATTATCAAACATACACTGGAATTACTGATAAAGACAGAGCGTTAACAATTATGGAAATGGCTAATATTTTTAAAGTTGAAAATAAACAGAAAAAATTTGTATCTTCATTTAAAACTCCTGGACATGTGCCTTTATTGATTGCATCTGAAGGATTATTGGCATCACGTCAAGGACATACTGAAATGTCTGTTTACTTAACCAAAATTGCAGGTTTAACTCCTGTAACTGCTATTTGTGAAATGATGGATGCTGAAACATATTCTGCATTATCTGTAGACAAGGCAGAAAAATTTGGAAAACAAAATGGAATTCCATTAATTGATGGAAAAGAACTTTTAGAATATGCTGAGGTGAATTAATTATGAATATAGCTATAGTAGTTTCAGAATTTAATGAGGAAATAACATCTAGAATGTTAGATGTTGCAAAAGAAAAAGCCAATTTGTTACAATTAACAATTTCTCATGTTTGCATGGTTCCTGGAGCCTATGACATGCCAATAATTGTAGATAGATTACTACAAAATGAAAATATTGACGGGGTTGCTACATTGGGTGCTATCATTAAGGGACAAACAAAACATGATGAAGTAATATCTCATGCTACTGCTCAATCCCTTACTGTGTTATCGCTAAAATATCAAAAACCTGTATCTTTGGGTATATCTGGCCCTGGAATGGAAGAACGACATGCTTATGCTAGAATAAGACCTGTTGCAGAACGTGCTATTGAAGCTCTTGTTAAAATTTCTACAGAACTGGAAAAAATTCAAAAATGATTCAACTTAGCATTTTAAAAATTACTGAATACGGGCCATGGACTTTGACATTGGGTAGTGATAGAGAACATGAATTACAAATGCTTCAAGCGTCACTTTACAAACAAATTCAAAAATTATTCTCTGAAAAAAATTGCTTGGTATTTTTAAACAGATCTGATGAATTTTTTGTAGTTTCTAATGGTCTTACTTTAGATGATCATATAGAAATTCAAAAAACACTTGAAGAATTATTTGAGGTGCACTTAACTATTTCAATTGGTTTTGGCGAATCCCCTTTTGAAGCTAATCTAAAAGCATATGATGGAAGAAAAAATAATATAATTTTAAACAAAGAACATAATATTTTTGGATTTATTGATGATAAATCTAAATTCAATGTTTCAATAATGCATTTAGATGTTGATGATTTAAAATCAAAAAGAAAAGATACTTCTCCTTATGAAATTTCAGCAATAATTTTTGACTTACATTCAAAAATTATAAAATATTTTATTGAAAAGAAATCACTCACATTTTTTATGGGTGGCGATAATTATATGGTAGTTGCAAGTAATGAAGCAAAAAATTCAGTTCAAAGTTTTATTCATATGATTAAAAATAATGATGACATTATTTTGAATTGTGGAATTGGAAATGCAGAAACTAGTAGGGATGCAGTAAAATTAGCCACAAAAGCTCTTGATACAATTCGTGATATTAGGGATTCTGGAAAACCAAAACCTGATGTTTATGAATTATAATGTTACTAAAAAATATTAGTGCTTTATTGGGTGAAGAATTAGATTTTGTTTCCAATGTTGATATTGAAATTAAAAATAATAAATTTCAAAAAATTCAACCAGAAATTAAATCTACTTTAGAGAAGGATATAGTTGACTGCCAAGGTTTATTGTTAATTCCAGGATTCATTAATGCCCATACCCATATTGCTGATTCTATTGGAAAAGATATTACGATAAACAGTACTGTGAATCAAAAAATTCATCCAATGTTTGGGATTAAATCTAAAATACTAAAAAATACTTCAGAAGAAAATCTATCTGCCTTTATGAAAAATACTTGTCATTCAATGATTTCTAAAGGCATTACTACATTTGTTGATTTTAGAGAAGGTGGTTTAGATGGATCACTTTTGCTGAAAAAAGTATCTTCTGATATTTCAATTCGTTCAATTATTTTGGGACGACTTGATTTTCATCAAAATTCTTCTGAAATTAAAAAAAATACTCCTTTTCCTAAAGAAAAAATTCAGAATCTTCCTTCTTTAGTTAAAACATGTGATGGAATTGGCATTAGCGGTGCAAATGAGCATAGTAAATCTGTATTAACTTCCTATTCTAAAACAAAAAAACTTCGAGCAATTCACTCTTCTGAAACTCGAGAAAGTGTCCGTAAATCTAAACAAATTACTGGTCAATCTGAAACTATTCGAGCATTATCTATGAAACCTGATTTTTTAATTCACATGACCCATGCTTCACAAAGTGATCTTCAGGCTGCATCTAAGGTAACTAGGGGTATTGTGATTTGTCCTAGGGCAAATTCCTCCTTGGCTGAAGGAATTCCTGATATTGAAAAAATGGAAAATGCTGGATGTCTTTTGGCTTTGGGTACAGACAATGTCATGATAAATTCACCTGATATGTTTCGTGAAATGGATTTTCTTTGGAAGGTGACCATGGGAATTAAGAAAAAAAGAATTGATCCAAAAAATATTCTTAAAATGGCTACGGTTAACGGCGGAAAAATCTTAAAAAAAGATATTGGAATTATTCAAAATAAAAAAATAGCTGATTGCATATTTCTTGATAAACATGCACTAGATTTAGAACCAATGCATAATCCACATGCATCTATTGTACATCGAGCATCTGAATCATCCATTAAAGCAGTAATGATTGGAGGAGAAATTGTACATGGAAAAATTTAATCCACATGTAATTTTAAGTGCAGCCATATCGATAGATGGAAAAATTTCTACAAACATTGGTGATTCTAAATTATCTTCTACATCTGATACTATTAGATTACATAAATTACGATCAAAAGTAGATGCAATTCTTATAGGAAAAAATACACTGTTACAAGATAATCCTTTACTAACTGTACGTTATGTTAAAGGCAAAAACCCCATAAGAATAATTTTAGATTCTACTGGTAGTATTCCAACTAATTCTAGAATTATAAAAACAAGTAATGATGTTCAAACCATAATAGCTGTTTCCAAAAAAATTAACAAAAAAAATTTATTAAGATTACAAAAATTACCTGTAGAAGTAATTATATCTGGAGAAAATTCTATAAATTTAAAATTATTGCTAAAAAAACTTTCTGATAAAAAAATTAAAACTATTTTAGTTGAAGGCGGTGGAACTGTAAATTGGGAATTTATCAAAAATAACCTCTTTAATGAATTGATAATTACATTATCTCCTTTTCTAATTGGAGGTACTGATTCTATCTCTTTTGTTGAGGGGAAAGGCTTTGCAAAAATTTCTAATTCCCCTAATTTGAAATTAAAATCAATAAAGAGGCTCAAAAACTATCTTGTACTAAATTATGTTAAAGTGTAAGTTCTTATACTTTATTTAAAATAAAATTACAAGAAATTGGCAATAAAAAAGAAAGCTACAACAAAAAAGAAGGTTGCAACAAAAAAGAAAGTTGCACCAAAAAAGACTGTTGCAACAAAAAAGAAAGTTGCAACAAAAAAGAAGACTACAACTAAATCAAAAGCAAAGAAACCAGCATTTGGAGGATACGCAATTAATTTCGCAGGTCGTCAAGAAACTGTAGAACAAGTATTTGGAAAAAAACCAATAGCTCCTAGTGAGATGACTAAAAGAATCTGGATATTTGTAAAAGCAAATAGTCTGTCTAATCGTTAAACCTATTGTTAACTCATACCCGTTAACTATTTTTTTCTCTTTTAACTATTTTTATTAAAAAGATATAGATATTGGATTTTATTTTTTGTAGTTATGTCTACTGAATCATTACGACGTGATCATGAGTTAATTGAAAAAGTAATCAAAGCTATGCAATCTACAATTGAATTATTAAATGATAAAAAACAAATTCCTGAATCAATTTTACTTCCGGTAATTGATTTCTCTAAAAATTTTACTGATGTTTGTCACCATACTAAAGAAGAAAAATCATTATTTCCTGCATTGGAGGAAGCTGGAATGCCTACTAACATGGGACCTATTGCTATGATGTTAATTGATCATCAACGATCACGAGAAATTGGAAATGAAATGGAACAATCCGCAAAAGAATATCTTTCATCAGGTAATTCTGAAAAATTAATTGCTGATATGCAACTTTACGTTGATCATATTACAGAGCATTTGTGGAAAGAAAATAATAAATTATTCATGATGGCAGAAGTAAGACTACAAAATGTTTCTAAAAAAGTAAATGAAGATCTTGATACGATTGAAAAATCCCAATTAAATAATTTAGGAAAATCTAGACAGCATTATGAGGAATTAGCTGAAAATCTTACTCGTGATGTTTCTAATAGTAAAAATTAATTTTGACTACTAGTATATTTGGTGAAGTCATTAGAGTTAGAAAATTTTCCAATGGTGATACTGAAATTGACTTTCATCATGAAGAACAAATTACTGAATACCGCTATTCTGCTGATCCTAGTAGATTAGGTAATTTCCCCAAAGATCTAGCTGAAACATTGGTTTCAACTTTAGATACTAACATCTGTATTGAGATTTTTTTCCAAGATAATGGAATTCCTAGTCATATAGAATTAGAACAATGTGAAGATGAAGATGATGACGAATTGGATGATGATGAAGAAGATGATGAAGAAGATGATGAAGAAGATGATGAAGAAGATGATGAATAATTATGAAATTTGTTTTCTTTAAAATTTTTTATTAGATTTATTTTTTAATCAATTAAAATATTTGTTGCATATCTTGTTTAATTT
>Ga0209035_10000975_pt1 | contig 11504 bp, 12 predicted proteins | sample MarorgKNORR_S2LV_6_FD_188220 | JGI IMG/M metagenome (GOLD analysis project Ga0209035, IMG submission 188220) | Marine microbial communities from the Southern Atlantic Ocean, analyzing organic carbon cycling - AAIW_A/KNORR_S2/LV (SPAdes) (version 2) | ecosystem: Environmental > Aquatic > Marine...
TAATATTGATTGTGGGCCAAAACTAGGCGTGTTGTTGGTGAACTTAGGTTCGCCTGATGCACCTACAGCGCAAGCTGTTAAGCCGTATTTAAAGCAGTTTTTGTCTGACCGTAGAGTCGTGGATCTTCCGGCACTGCTATGGCAACCCATATTGCGTGGCATCATCCTGCGTAAACGCCCCGCTAAATCGGCAGCTTTGTATCAGAAAATCTGGTTAGAAGAAGGTGCGCCACTTACGGTGTATAGCCAAAGTATCCAGAGGTCATTGCAGCAATGGTCTCACGATCAGCAGCTTAACTGGCAAGTTGAGTTAGGCATGACCTACGGTAATCCGAGTTTGCCGAAGGCTTTGGAAAACTTAAAAGCCAGTGGTGTAGAAAAAATCATTCTTTTGCCTCTGTTTCCCCAATACTCAACCACCACCACAGCTGCAGTAGCGGATGCATACGCCAAAGCGGCTGTGCAATTGCAGTGCGATATCCCCATGGAGATGGTAGACAATTACCACGACCAAAGTCAGCACATTAATGCCTTAGCGGATTCTGTATTGACCTACTGGCAGCATAAGGGTCAAGCACCTCACTTGTTAATTTCTTTCCATGGCACTCCCGAAGCGACCCGCAAGAAAGGCGATCCTTATTATGATCAGTGTCTTGAAACAGGTCGCTTGTTAGCGCATAAGTTGGGTCTAGAGGACGACAAGTTTAGTATTTGTTTTCAGTCACGGTTTGGTTACCAGCCATGGCTGCAGCCATATGCATCAGATCGTTTGCAGCAGTTAGCAGCAGAAGGGAAATCTCATGTGCAAATCATTTGTCCTGGTTTTGCTGTGGATTGTTTAGAGACTCTAGAAGAAGTGGCCCTAGGATTTTCGGCTGAATTTGAAGAGTTAGGCGGGCATGAACTAAATTACATCCCAGCCCTCAATGACACTAATGAGCAAATTAGTGCCTTAGGGGATTTGGTTCAAAGGGCTAGCTAGAACGCTAGGTAGAACGCTAGGTAGAACGAGAGGCAAGCACACGCTCTACTGTGGCTACAATGGTTTGGGTTTGGTGGTCAATTTCCATATTTATCTTTTCGTTCTGACTGGCTTTGCCAAACCCCGTGACGCGCAAAGTTTCAGGTATAAGGCATACGCAAAATTCAGTATCGGTAACAGCACCCACGGTTAGGCTACATCCGTTTAGGCCAATAAAACCTTGGGGGAGTACGTGTTTTTTGTGCGCTTCTGGCAATCCAAACCAAATGGTTGTGTTGTCTTCTAAGTGCTCAATGCGGCTGATGTTTACAGCAACGGATACGTGACCCGAAATGATATGGCCACCAATTTCATCGCCATATTTGAGCGAGCGTTCCACGTTGACCCAATCGCCTACGGCAAGTATGCCTAAGTTGGTGAGCTTTATGGTTTGGCCAATTACGTCAAAACTAAAGAGGTTGTCCTGTTGCGCGGTAACGGTTAGGCAGGTGCCGTTAATAGCGATGCTGGCACCGATGTCCACATTGTGGCTAATGGCTTGGGGTAGAGAGATGACAAAACTGAGTTGGTTTTGACCTTCAATAATAGATTCAATTTGGCCTTGGCCTTGGACGATACCGGTAAACATGATGTACCTAACAGGAATTAATGAAACGCTAGGGCGCTATATTAGCCGAGCGCGCTGCAGCTGTGAAGTAGAGTTTATGCCGTGAGCCGTATCATTTTAGCGCCCATGGAGGGTTTGGCCGACCATATTTTGAGAGACTGCCTTACCCGCATCGGTGGAATCGATTTGTGTGTGACCGAATTTATCCGCGTCACCACCATGTTGTTGCCCCCTAAAGTGTTTAAGCGCCTATGCCCAGAGTTGGCCAATGGTTGCAAAACTCCAGCGGGCATACCTGTGCGAATTCAATTATTAGGTAGCGACCCTCAGGCGTTGGCGGCGAACGCGGTTAGAGCATTAGAATTAGGGTCTCCAGGGGTGGATTTAAATTTTGGCTGCCCCGCTAAAACGGTGAACCGCAGCCAAGGCGGGGCCGTGTTGTTGCAAGAGCCTGACCGGGTGGCGCATATAGTGGCAACCGTTAGAAAAGCCATCGGTGATGATGCGTGGCTCAGCGCCAAAATGCGCTTGGGTTATACCACCAAAGATTTGGCCTTAGATAACGCGAAAGGCATTGAAGATGCTGGAGCTAATGAGCTCACCGTGCATGCCCGTACTAAAATAGAAGGTTATCGTCCACCAGCCCATTGGCAATGGGTGGAAAAAATTCGTGAGCACGTGGATATCCCCGTGATTGCCAACGGCGAAGTATGGACGCCGCAAGACTACACTGCGTGCAGGGAAGTCAGTGGTAGTGAAGATGTAATGATTGGTCGTGGATTGGTGTGGAAGCCAGACTTGGCGTTACAGATTCGCCACCAGCAAAAGAATCAAGCGCCCCAGCAATGGGGTTGGCAGGCTTTAGTGCCTACCGTATTATATTTTATTGATGTGGTTGAGGCTGAAGTAGAGCTTAAATATCAAGATGCTCGTATTAAGCAGTGGCTTAAATTGCTGGGTAGGGTATATCCCCAAGCACACCTTTGTTTTGAACAAGGTAAACGCCTGCAGTCCCTAGACGAACTGCGCGGTCTAGTCGCCAGTACGGGCTAGTATCGAGGGTCTTGCGTATGAAAATGTAACCTTGGTTGTGCATACGGTATACTAAGCACCTAATTTGTTTTTTTATTGTGTTGAGGTGTGTCTTTGTATTCCATTGCCCGTAGTGTGTTATTTCAATTCTCTGCAGAGACTGCCCATGAGCTGACCCTAGAAGGGTTAGCAGCAGGGTCTAGACTTGGACTGATGTCGGTTTTTTCTCCTAAAATATCTGATTTACCGGTATCTGTTATGGGTATCGATTTTCCCAATCCTGTGGGTTTGGCAGCGGGCTTGGACAAAAACGCAAGTGCTATCGATGGTTTAGCTGCCCTAGGCTTTGGTTTTGTAGAAGTGGGCACCGTAACGCCTAGGCCTCAACCAGGCAACCCAAAACCCCGTTTGTTCCGTTTGCCGGCGGCACAAGCGATCATCAATCGCATGGGGTTTTATAATAAAGGTGTTGATCATCTTATCGAAAACGTTAAGAAAGCCAAGTTTAGCGGAGTATTGGGTATTAATATCGGCAAAAACTTTGATACCCCAGTTGAAGACGCTGCCTCGGATTACATCAAATGTATGCAAAAAGTGTATCCATTTGCCAGCTACATTGCAGTTAATATTTCATCGCCTAATACCCCAGGGTTACGCGACCTCCAGTATGGTGAGTCGTTAAATCAACTGTTATCGGCACTCAAAGAAGAACAGATTAAACTCCAAGCATTACACGGAAAATATGTACCGTTAGCCGTTAAAATTGCGCCAGACATGGATGAGGAGCAACTCAAGGATGTAGCTCATTATGTATTAGAGCAAAAAATGGATGCGGTGATTGCCACTAACACGACGTTAAGTCGGCAAGGTGTTGAAGGGCTGGAGTACGCAGATGAGGCTGGCGGCCTAAGTGGTGCGCCTGTTAAGCAAAAATCCACCCAAACTATCGCTGATTTATACGCTATTTTGGGTGATCAGGTGCCTATCATCGGTGTCGGCGGCATCAGTGATGGTGAAGACGCCATTGAAAAGTTGGCCGCCGGTGCAAAGTTAGTGCAAATATACAGTGGTTTGATATATCAAGGTCCAGGTTTAATTAAGCGCAGTGTAGAAGCCTGCCGATCAGTATTATAAGAGCCCGTTTGAGGGGCTTGGATATTAATAGAGGATAATTGTATGACGCAACAAAAATCTACGTGGAAAGTGCTGCTAAGTTACGCTCAAAGTGTACTGGCGGGGCTGGTGGGAATTCAGTCTAATAAAAAGCGAGAGGAAGACCTTAATGAGGGTGGTCTAGAGCGTATGATTTATATAGGTTTGGGTACTTTGGTGGTGTTTGTGGTGATTGTGGTTTCTGCTGTCAATAGTGCTCTTCCTAATTGAAAACATTAAGGAAACATTGCAAATAAAGCTTGATTTAACACCTACTTATTGGTAATAATAAGCCCGCCTAAAACGCGCTTGCGTTTGGGCCTAATTATTCAGCAACCACATCACAAAAAACAATTAAGGAGAGCAGGTATGTTTTCTAGAACTGGGCAACGCCTGAGTTCTGTAGTCTTAGGTTTATTATCAGCTCCTGCTGCGTTCGCAGACTGGGAATTGAACATGCCTAAAGGCGTAACAGAAGTAAGTCAATCTATCTACGACTTACACATGCTTATTTTTTGGATTTGCGTATGGATCGGCGTTGTCGTCTTTGGCGTAATGTTCTATTCAATCTTTGCTCACCGGAAATCTAAAGGCGCTAAAGCTTCACAGTTTCATGAAAGCTTAGGCCTAGAATTGTTATGGACTGCGGTGCCCACGGCTATTCTTATTGCCATGGCGATACCTGCTACTTCTACGCTCATTGAAATGTATGACACTACCGACGCTCAGGTTGATATAAAAATCACTGGCCATCAATGGAAGTGGCAATACGACTACCTTGGTGAAGACGTAGGTTTCTTTAGTAATATGACTACTAGCCAAGACGAAATTTACGACCGTGCACCTAAAGGTGAAAACTACCTGCTTGAAGTAGATAAACATGTGGTTGTTCCTACGGGTCAAAAAATCCGTTTCTTAATTACAGCTAATGACGTAATTCATGCTTGGTGGGTGCCGGAAATTGCTGTCAAAAAAGACGCTATTCCAGGTTACATCAACGAATCGTGGGCTCTTATTCCTGAAGGCCAAGAAGGCCTCTACCGCGGTCAGTGCGCCGAGCTATGTGGTGTAGACCATGGCTTTATGCCTATCGTGTTAGAAGCAGTGACTGCCGAGCAATATGAAGTTTGGTTAGTTGACCAACGTGCTGCTGCAGAAGCAGAAGCCGCTGCTGCTTTAGGCGACTATTCTCATGAAGAGCTGATGACTAAGGGTGAAGAAGTATATGCCCGTAGTTGTGCTGCTTGTCACGGTGCTGAAGGTGGCGGTATGGGTAGTGTATTCCCAGCGCTTGCCGGTAGTCCCATAGCCACTGGCGACATGGCTGCACACATCGATATAGTACTTAACGGTACGCCTGGTACAGCGATGCAAGCCTTTGCTGTGCAGTTGAGTGAAGTAGACTTGGCAGCAGTAATTACCTACGAGCGTAACGCTTGGGGTAACGACACCGGCGATACGGTGACCCCTAAAATGATTTTAGACGCTAAGCAATAGGAGGCACGATTATGACCACTACGACCGCTCATCACGACGATCACGGCCATCATGGGCCTGCTAAAGGCATCATGCGTTGGGTTTTGACCACTAACCATAAAGACATTGGTACCATGTACCTTTGGTTTGCATTCACCATGTTGTTTATTGGTGGCACTATGGCGCTTATTATCCGTACTGAGTTATTTCAGCCGGGTATGCAGCTTATAGAGCCAGAGTTTTTTAACCAAATGACCACCATGCACGGTTTGATTATGGTGTTTGGCGCCATTATGCCGGCCTTTGTAGGTTTGGCTAACTGGATGGTGCCGCTAATGGTAGGCGCGCCAGACATGGCTTTGCCACGCATGAACAACTGGAGCTTTTGGATCTTACCATTTGCCTTTGGTATGTTATTGATGACGTTGTTTACCGAAGCCGGCGCGCCTAACTTTGGTTGGACCTTCTACGCTCCTTTATCAACCACCTACGCACCTAGTAGTGTGACTTTCTTCATCTTTGGCGTACATATGATGGGTATTTCGTCCATCATGGGTGCGATCAACATCATCGCGACTATCCTGAACCTTAGGGCTCCGGGCATGACCTTGATGAAGATGCCGCTATTTGTATGGACTTGGTTGATCACCGCTTACTTGCTTATTGCGGTAATGCCAGTATTGGCCGGTGTGGTTACCATGATGTTGATGGATATCCACTTTGGTACTAGCTTCTTTGATGCAGCTGGTGGTGGTGATCCAGTATTGTTCCAGCATGTGTTCTGGTTCTTTGGTCACCCTGAAGTATACATAATGATCTTGCCAGCCTTTGGTATTGTGTCACAGATCATTCCAACCTTTGCGCGTAAGCCTTTGTTTGGTTATGCGTCAATGGTATACGCTACTTCATCCATTGCATTTTTGTCGTTCATTGTATGGGCGCATCACATGTTTACGGTGGGTTTGCCGTTACAGACAGAACTCTTCTTTATGTATGCCACCATGTTAATTGCCATCCCTACGGGCGTGAAGGTATTTAACTGGGTGTCTACCATGTTTAGAGGCTCTATGACGTTTGAAACGCCAATGCTATTCTCCTTGGCTTTTGTAGTCTTGTTCACCATTGGCGGCTTCTCAGGCTTAATGCTTGCTATAGCTCCTGCAGACTTCCAATACCATGACACCTACTTTGTAGTGGCTCACTTCCACTATGTATTAGTGCCAGGTGCCTTGTTCGGTATTATTGCTGGTGTATATTACTGGTTACCTAAGTGGACCGGTAATTATTACAATGAGAAGTTAGGTAAGTTCCACTTTTGGATGTCTTTCATTGGTGTAAACGTGACCTTCTTCCCAATGCACTTCATTGGCCTAGCAGGTATGCCACGTCGTATTCCGGACTATGCCTTACAGTTTGCAGACTTTAACGCCATTGCTACGGTAGGTGCGTTTATCTTTGGTTTGTCCCAGTTGGTATTCTTGTTCCTTTTGATCAAAACCATTCGTGGTGGCGAAAAGGCAACGGACCAAGTATGGGAAGGTGCAGAAGGACTGGAGTGGACTGTTCCATCACCAGCGCCTTATCACACATTTGCTGAACCACCGCACGTAAAATAAATGGACTCACAAGCACCTAAAGAAGGCATTAAGGCCGGCAAAACGGTTCGTAAACTTATTATTGCCGCCGTAGCCATGTTTGGTTTTGGCTTTGCCCTAGTGCCTTTGTATGATGTATTTTGTGAGTTAACGGGTATCAACGGTAAAACTGCAGGCCCTGTAGAAAGGGTTGAACAGTGGGTTGATACAAGTCGCACTATTAAAGTGCAGTTTATAACAACCAATAACGCGGGCATGCCGTGGGAATTCAAGACTTTGCAAGAAGAAGTCGAGGTTCATCCAGGGGCATGGACGCAAGTAGAATTTTGGGCTAAAAACCCAACAAAAGAAGACATGGTGGGGCAGGCGGTACCAAGTGTAACGCCGTTTGAAGCTACCCAGTACGTACAAAAAACAGAATGTTTTTGTTTTAATCAGCAGACACTAAAGGCCGGAGAAGGGCGTAAAATGCCGCTTATTTTCTCCTTAGACCCTAGGATGCCGCCGCATATACGTACAGTAACTATGTCTTACACAATATTTGACGCAGGTGCTTTTGCTGAATAGTAATCGCGGTTAATTAACATATAGGCCGCTAATTCGGCACAAAAATAAGTCCTCGACCAAGGAGCAATACATGGCAACATCCAGTTATTACGTACCAGAAAGTAGTTACTTTCCAATTGTGGCGAGTTTCGGTTTATTCGGTATGGCCGCAGGTGCTGGCGGTATGATGAATCATATGAGTGCCGGTGGCGTCGGTTATGCGTTTCCGCACTTAGTGTTTTTTGTAGGCGCGCTACTACTAGCGTTCGTGCTTTTTCAGTGGTTCAGTAAAGTGATCACAGAAAGTAGGGCAGGTATGTACAGCCCACAAATGGACCGTTCCTTTCGTTGGGGTATGAGTTGGTTCATCTTTTCTGAAGTGATGTTCTTTGTAGCCTTCTTTGGCGCATTGCTTTATGTGCGCCAATGGGCTGGCCCTTGGTTAGACGGCCAAGGTGACAAAGGATCTTCTCACATGTTGTGGCCAGACTTTGACTACGCATGGCCTATGTTTAACAATCCAGCAGGTGCAGACTTTCCTGGCCCTAAGGCTGTCATAGATCCTTGGCATCTACCGTTATTGAACACTGTATTGCTTATGTCATCTAGTATAACGCTGACCTTTGCACACCACGCTTTAAGAGCTATGCAACGCGGACGTACTATTTTTTGGTTAGCGTTTACAGTGATTTTGGGTGCAATCTTCGTTTATTATCAAGTGCTTGAGTACATAGAAGCCTACACTGTGTTAGGTCTTACCCTAGATTCTGGTATTTATGGTTCAACCTTCTTTATGTTGACCGGTTTCCACGGTGCTCACGTAACCATTGGTGCGTTCATCTTGTTCGTTATGTTGATCCGTATCTGTAAGGGTCACTTTACGCCTGAACAACATTTTGGATTTGAAGCGGCAGCTTGGTATTGGCACTTTGTAGACATGGTTTGGGTTGGTTTGTTCTTCTTTGTGTACATAATGTAACTACTTTCACCGGTACTCAAAAAAGGCAGCTTAAGGGCTGCCTTTTTAAGTTGTATTCTAATGAATCGCAGCCCACGGTGAGTGATTGACCAATTGGCCGCTCCAAAAACCGTAGCTAACAACGATAATAAACAAAACAACAAGGGTGATTCGGTATTTTAGGGAGGTTAGTAGTCGGGTAGATTGCGCGCCATCTTTAATAAGAAAAAAGAATCCGCTTGCAAGGCTAATTAAAGCTAGCAGCAGTAGAATAGAAATGATGATTTTGATCATTGTTGTGGGTCTCACAATATAAGCGACGATTGCATGTGAATGGTGCAAAGGTCTGTATTAGTTAATTAAGTGTAGCTAGGCTAATGATACAACGTTTACGACACTACTGGGCGATCACTGTCTTTACTCTATTTTTTTTACCGTTAACTATTTACCTAGGTTTATGGCAACTAGAAAGAGCAGAGTATAAGTTGCAACTGCAGGGCACCTTGACTGCTCTAGAGCAGCCGATTCGCCTCACGGAAAACCAACCCATAAGCAGGTTAAAAGATTTTCAGCGGGTAACGCTGGAGTCCGCGTTTATTAAACCCTACCTTTGGTTGAAGGACAATCAAGTGGTGCAGGGTAAGGTAGGCTATGACGCTATTGGTTTGGTCAGTATTCAAGCCAGCCCAAATAATTCCTTACTGTTGGTTAATCGCGGTTGGTTTGCCTCCCACGGCCAAAGGAACCCGCTGCCTAAAGTTGATTGGGTGTCTAAATCTGTAGCCTTAACTGGGCGATTGGTGCCTATTCATGCCAATCCGTATCAGCTTGGCGCCGATATTTATACCCATCGTTACCCGCAATTGATTCAAGCCATAGATTTGCCTCAGTTGGCCAAGCAGCTTAACGCACGTATTGGTGGCGACCTTGAGTCTAGAGTGTTGATGTTAGACACCCCTGGCAATGCCACATTGATACCCCATTGGAAGGCGAGTACCATGACCCGTGAAAAGCATTTAGGTTATGCTTGGCAATGGTTTGGTCTCGCTTTAACCCTATGTTTGTTATATATTTATCGAGTATTTATTTCTCCATCGACAACCCAAAAGGCAGATGAATGAGCACCCAAAAAACTAACCGCTGGACCCTGTATGCAGTATTTGGTGTTACTGCAGTACCTCTTATGATTGCGATGGTAATGTACTTTAATTTGTGGGCCGTGCCTGAAGGGCGTACTAACTTTGGCGAGTTGCTGTTGCCGCCTAACCAGCTTGAACAAACACAGTTAGTGCAAGAGGATGGACAAGCCTGGTCTCAACAAGAAGCTGATAAGCGATGGTTGGTGGTCTACCTTACTGACCAAGAGTGCGGCCAGCCGTGCCAAGAGGCGACTCATCTGTTGCGTCAAATTAACGTGGCATTGGGTAAAGAAGCGCACCGTGTGACCCGCTTGTTAGTCAACCAAAATGGCGAATTTAATCAACAGCTCGCTATAGATTACCCAGCGTTGATGCAGTTCACGAGCAAGTCGCCCGAATATTTTAAGTTGGGTCAAGGTATCTACTTTGTAGACCCATTGGGTAACATCATGATGTATCACAAATCTGAATTTGTGGGTAAAGAGTTACTTAAAGACCTCAAGAAACTACTCAAGAATTCCAACATAGGTTAATGTCCGTAATGAATATAAGTATCACGGCGCCTAAGTGGAGTTTATTGTTAAGCTATATTGCCTTAGCCATTGTAGCCTGCGTTATTGTTTTGGGTTCATGGACACGGTTGGCAGACGCGGGTTTAGGTTGTCCCGATTGGCCAGGTTGTTATGGTTCCTTAGTTGTGCCCCAAACTAGCCAAGAAATCGCGGCTGCTCAAGCGCTGTATCCAGACTCTCCAGTTGAACCACAAAAGGGTTGGATGGAGATGATCCATCGTTATTTTGCCACTACCTTGGGTTTCGTTATTTTGGTGATAGCGGCAGCATCGTGGAAACAACGTAAGCGTTTACATTACCCTTTTGGTTTAACTCAAGGCCTGTTGGCGATGGTTATTCTACAGGGCGCTTTTGGTGCATGGACGGTAACCTGGAAGTTATGGCCGCAAGTAGTGACAGCACATTTATTTGGTGGCTTTATTACCGCTAGTTTGATCGGTATTTTATTGGTGAGGTTGCGCCGCATGGGGCAACAGGTAAAGCCATTGCAGTTGACATCTATGACCTATAGCTCCATACGTAAGTGGGCATTGTTAGCGCTTTTACTGGTGGTGGTGCAGGTGTTTTTGGGTGGTTGGATGAGCTCGAATTATGCTGCACTAGCGTGTTCTAGCCTGCCTAATTGTAATGGTTCATGGTGGCCTGCTATGGACTTTGTGCAAGGGTTTAATCTAGCTCAATCCTTAGGCCCTAACTACCTAGGTGGCTTGATGAATAGTGAGGCGCGACAAGCTATTCACGTATTACATCGCTACGGTGCCATTATTTTAGGTTTATACTTAGTGTTCATGAGCTATCGGCTTATGAGCCAGCAAGACAGGCGTTTACGCAAATTTGGCTTAGGTTTTTTGGTCGTGTTTGTAGTGCAGTTCTGCCTAGGTGTAGCCAATATTTATTATTTTCTACCGCTATCTGTAGCCGTAGCCCATAACTTTGGTGGTGCAAGCTTATTTGTGCTTACCGTTTGTTTAAATTATGTAGTCTTTTCTAGCCGAGGACGCCTCAATGAATGTTGAAGCCACAACCACTCCAATAAGTATTAATTGGCGCGATTATTATGAGATGTGCAAACCCAATGTGGTGTTGCTCATGTTGCTCACCTCCTTAGTGGGTATGTTCTTGGCAGTGCCTGGAATGGTGCCATGGCCGGCCTTAGTTTGGGGTAATTTAGGTATCGGTATGGCGGCCGCGTCTGCTGCGGTAGTTAACCATGTTATTGATCGTCGTATCGATGGCCAAATGGGGCGTACGCATAATCGACCTGTTGCAAAAGGCAAGGTTGCGCCAAAACATGCGATTATTTTTGCCGCCGTTATGGGTGTGGCTAGCATGGTTATTTTGTATGTATTGGTGAACCCTATTACAGCGTGGTTAACCCTAGCGTCATCTATTGGTTATGCCTTCGTCTATACTGCTTACCTCAAGCGCGCTACGCCTCAAAATAT
>Ga0209035_10000978_pt1 | contig 11488 bp, 1 predicted proteins | sample MarorgKNORR_S2LV_6_FD_188220 | JGI IMG/M metagenome (GOLD analysis project Ga0209035, IMG submission 188220) | Marine microbial communities from the Southern Atlantic Ocean, analyzing organic carbon cycling - AAIW_A/KNORR_S2/LV (SPAdes) (version 2) | ecosystem: Environmental > Aquatic > Marine >...
ATCCTCCGACGAAGGATACTACAATTTCTCCTATGGTCTTGGTTCGAGCGCAGGTCAGCCGGGTGCAAATCAGGATGATGCCGGCACCGGAGACGATGCTGGCAACTCCGCCTCTGCCGCAACGAACCTCTCGGTGCCAGCCACAGGTGGGAATTACACTGGATGGATTTCGAGCACCTGGGATCAAGAGGACTGGTATCTCATATCTGTGCCAGTAAACTACACTATCTGGGCCTCAGTATCATGGACTAATTCAACTGCAGACCTTGACATCTACATGTATGATTCAACCGGTCTGAATACCGTAGACTACTCAGCAGGCTCTTCCAACCCAGAGGAGGTCACGGCAAACGGAACCACAGTAGGGGGCGACGATGTTCTCTTCCGCGTGCGTGCGTGGTCTAGTGATTCTAATTACACGATGAACTTCGGAATGGAGAATGTATCGGGAGTCCCTACCTCAGACACTCAGAACGATGCGAATACTGGGGGCGATGCAGGAAACAACATGACCTATCCAACCGACCTCCCTGAAAGCAATGGCAGCTATTCAGGTTACATTTCGAATACTGACGACGACGACGATTACTACCGAGTCAACGTCACCTGCTGGTGCTTACTTGAAGCGACTCTATCGTGGAATAATAGCGATGATTACGATTTGATTCTACACGATTCTGCAGGTGCATTCATCGATTATTCTTACTTCTCGAATCCCGAAGAGGTGTCTAGTGGTGCCACGAATATCACCAATGAAACAGTATTCGTGCGCGTGAATGCGTGGACTGGTGAAGGTGAATATCTGCTTAACATCACCCTCTCAGATCAGGCTAATCTACCTGCCAACAATCAGAATGATTCTGGGATTGGAACTGATGCGGGAGATGAAGCAGACAATTCCTCTGATGTACAGACTTATCCCGGCTTGAACAATTTCACAGGCTGGGCATCAACAGATAGCGATGCAAATGACTTCTATCGATACGCAGTACCATTGAATCATGGAATCGCTATCGAGATGACAGCAGACACCAACGAAATCACACCGTATCTCTTGCTCGGATGGGCTTCTAATTACACAACGATTGATTCCTCGTCGAACCTCAACGGCTACGAGATGGTTACTTCGAACGGCTCTATCGTTAGCGGTGAGGACGTAGTGCTCCGCGTCATTGCTTGGCAGGGCGAAGGTGTCTACAACCTCAGCGTATGGATCTTCACCCTCGACACAGATGGCGATGGCTTCTGGGACACTGAGGAGGTTAACTGCGGTTCAGATCCCGAAGACGCAAGTGATTACCCGTTGGATACCGATGGTGATGGGCGCTGCGACGCTATGGATAACGACGACGACGATGATGGCGTCGTGGACAACGATGATGATTTCCCGCTCGATCCTAACGAGCAAACCGACACCGACAACGACGGTGTCGGTGACAATGGAGATGATGATGACGACGGCGATGGTTGGACTGACGCCGATGAGAATACCTGCGGTAGCGATCCTTTGGATTCAGCCAGTAGACCGGCCGACACTGATGGCGACTTGATTTGTAATGCGGTCGATGAAGACGACGACGGCGACGGAGTGCTCGACGTCGACGATGCCTTCCCACTTGATCCGAACGAATCCGTCGACACCGATGACGATGGAATCGGCGACAATTCTGACAACGATGACGATGGTGATGGATTCTCTGATTCAACAGAAATAAACTGCCTATCAGACCCGCTGGACAGGCTCTCAGTACCTCAAGATACTGACGGAGATGGTCAATGCGACGAGGAGGATAACGACGATGATGGCGACGGCCGGTCCGATGCAGTTGATGCATTCCCTCTAGACCCTAACGAGTGGGATGATTTGGATTCAGATGGAATCGGAGATAATGCAGACGTCGACGATGATGGAGATGGATATCTCGACGATAACGATGAGTTCCCGCGCGATCCATCCGAGTGGGATGATTTCGATGGAGACGGCATTGGTGACAATGCCGATGAGGATGACGATGGCGACGGGTGGACCGATGCCGAAGAGGCACGCTGTGGGACAGACCAATTTTCTCTTTGGAGCGTACCTGATGACTTCGACGACGATCACATCTGCGACCTAGAAGATAGCGATGACGATAATGATGGCATCGAGGATGTGAACGATTGGTTCCCATTCGATGCCACAGAGTGGGATGATACCGACCGCGACGGAGTTGGCGACCACGCCGATTATGACGACGATGGTGATGGTTGGGCAGATATCGATGAGCCAAATTGTGGCTCCGATCCCCTTGATGCAAATAGTGTTCCTCTGGATAATGATCAGGATTGGCTCTGTGACATCATCGACATCGATGATGATAACGATCAGGTGCAAGATGTTGATGACGACTTCCCACTCAATGGAAATGAATGGACTGACACTGATGGTGACGGCCAAGGAAACAACGCTGACATTGATGACGACAACGACGATTGGACTGACAACGCAGAACAAATGTGTGGTACTGACAGCCTATCTTCCAATTCGATGCCATTGGACACAGACGCCGATGGCACCTGTGACGCCGTCGATCCTGACGACGATGGCGACGGCGTTCCTGATGTTAATGACGTCTATCCAAAGGACGGCTCTGAGTGGGAAGATCGCAATGGTGACGGACTTGGAGACAATGCTCACCCACTATCGATTATCGACCACATGAAGCTCAACCCTGGATTGACGGCAGTAGTCTTCATCCTGATTCTGGCTGCAATCGGAGCCACGGCTGCGGTCGTGTTAGTGCGCAAGAAGGATGACGAGGCTGCAACTTATGCCGATGACAATTATTCATCCCACGATAATACCGAGTCATGGGGTGAATATGAGCCAAGCGAAGCTTCTGATATACCTCCAGCACCACTTGGATTTGAGGAAGAATCGACCGAGGATGACTCGGAAGACGTCCCTCCTCCACCCCCTGGATTTGAGGTTGAGAGCGAAGAGGTGTCAGAAGTGCCACCTGCACCACCTGGATTTGAAGAAGTAATGACACCAAGCGAGTCAGAAGTGCCCCCTCCACCTCCTGGATTTTCGAGTCAGAGTGAAGAGGCATCAGAAGTGCCACCTGCACCACCTGGATTTGAAGAAGTAATGACCTCAAGCGAGTCAGAAGTGCCTCCTCCACCACCAGGGTTTGACAGTTGGCCGGGTAATGACAACGACGATTCACAGATTCCGCCACCACCACCTGGATTCTGAACCGATCTGCCTCTCGGAAATACTCTGACTTTGCTTGATGAGCGGAACTGATCCACAATAGTAAGAATATCTTCTAAAGATTACTTTTTCCATTGAAATAGCCGATTTAGAAATTATTTACTTTTGTTATGATATTTTTTATCAAACAAACACCATCCTCCACTGAACGGTGGTGGATTTGCCAATCTTTCTTTCACAACCCCATAGGGGGTTGGACGAACAGGGGACGACATGATTATATCACTAACATAGTGTGATTAGCGTCAGTGACGACCATGCGCAGCAAGACAGCCCGAACAATAATGCTAGCATTGATGATGATAACAATGAGCGTTCTGCCTCTGATTGGTGGTGCCGAAGAACGTCAAGAATTGACCGATAATCGGTTACATATGGAGGCTGCTCCATCGCCCTGTCAAGGTGCAGATGGCTGCCGGGGTGTTGATGCAGGAGTCGGCACGGCTGCAATGGATATCTCTGCTGATTTTGATTGGATAGATGGTCCAGAATCAGTCGAATATGCGGGCGACGCTAATAATAATCCAACTATAGGTGGTTATTGTTCATACACCAATACTGCATACGATTGTTTGGATGTCTATGAAATCGACATGGAGCCAGGTTATGGTGTAAGATTCACCATCGACTGGGCTCACGCTGGAACTTTCTATGACAATTATGCTTGGGTGGCTGCAATTGGCGATGAAGGAATGACTAATCCATACACCTCGGGTGGGTCATGGGGTTACTGCCGTTACACAACTACAGGAACTGTCGGTATCGGGACCGATGGTACTGCAATAGGCACTTATTGCTATGATTATGGTGCTGCCGGACGGGATCTAGGTGGTGGAACTGTGAATCTTATGGCTTGGTGCTATTACTGCGGCTATGCCGGTCTCACTGACTACACCATTAACATCACAGTTTTCCCTGCAGATAATGGATTCCCTGGAGATTGGTCAGACTCGCCTGATGCCAATGCACTCCTATCTTTGGAGTTCGATGCATATCCGAATGGTGATTATGCCTCGGGTTCTTTCTCAATGATATCTGGGAGCACTGCAGAGGTAACTTATACCTGCGATTACTGGTGCCCATACGAAACTTCTGTTGATATCGACAAGCCAGATGGAACGACTGACTCTTGGGGAATTGGCTCGCTTGCTGCTTATTCCTCAGGTGTGCTTGCTACTTACACTGATGCTGGAAGCTATACTGTCACGATGGAAGACTCATACGGCGATGGTGGAATGTCAATATCAATAGAAGATACTACTCCACCAGCCAATGCGATTGCAATGGTATCACTTTCTGGTGACGCATTCAATCTTGATGTCTCCACTGGTGGGCACGTCAATCAGACAGATACGGCAGATTACTTCGCTGTGCACGTCCCAACCGGCTACGCTGCCAACCTGACGCTGGATTGGACCAAGAATGCCGATCTTGACCTCGAGGTCTATTCGGACTCGGGCTTCACAACGATGGTTGACTACTCGTGGTTTAGTCAACCCGAGTTCATTGATCTCGGTACTACCTACGAAGGCTCAACTGCATTCGTTAAGGTTAGTTATTACGCATATTACAGTGTAGACACTCACGCAGGCTATTCGCTGCAAATGCAGCTTTCGCCTGCAGTTCCACCACCATGTTCTATTGCCGATGATGGCGGATCCGGGGACGACGCTGGAGATGTCCAGACTGATGCTACGAACATCACTAGTTTGGGCACATCCGGAGCATTCACGGGATCCATCTGTGATGGATACGATGACGAGGATTGGTATTCCTACACACTAGCACCCGACGAAGGATTCTGGTTTGTTCTAACATTCGACCAACCTGAGGGCTCAGAAGCAATTGACGCATTCCTCTACATGGATGGATACTGGTCCTACTTGGCCCAGAACAACTACCCTTACACACTGAACCCGAAGGGAATGTCGACCAATGAGTCGTATTACTTCGGAAACTATCTCAGTCAGGAGACTACTGTTTACATCAAGCTCTTAGTCCGTGATTTGGTTACGGATGTCGAGACTAATTACACGATCGATTACACCACTTACGACCAAACAGCAGGATGGGATGGTCCATGGGACGATGCCGGAACTGGCAACGATGGTGGTAACAGCACATATGGATATGATGCACTTGACCTACCATCGATGAATGGCAGTTATGTCGGATATGGTCACGATATGGATGATCGTTATGATTACTACAAGGTTTACTTGCCACAGAATTACGGTCTCAAGGTTGAGGTATCATTCCCTGGTGGGCACGATATTGATACCGGTCTGTACTACAAGAATCCGGCTTCCACCTACTTGTACTTCATTGACTCGTCTTACTATGATAATCCTGAGACAATGTGGGCAACCTATTCCAACGGCGGCCAAGACCTCTACATACGCGTGTTTACAGATATTGGTGGCGGAATCTACTGGATGAACCTGACAATGATTACACCGGCTAACGAGCCTGGTTCGAACCCTAACGACTGTGGATCAGGTATCGACGCTGGCGACTCGATTTACTCAGCTACATGGGATGCTGGCCCTACATTCGTCAATAATTCGAATCAAGCCGACATCAATGGTGATGCGAATGACACTGGTGGAACTTGCACTGGATGGTTCGATTACACATGGGATCAGTTTGATTACTACCAATTCTTGGTTCCAGCAGGCAAGTACATCAACATCACAACAAGCTTCCCAAGCGATACGAGTGCTTCAAACCTGAATATGTACATCTACACATACATGTACATGTGCGGTAATTGGAATATGCAATGTGTATATCCAGCAAACCCTGCCTACTATGTATCTCAGAATGGTAATCAAGCGCAGAATTACCCACTTACAGCGCATTCAGGATTATGGCCTGTGGGTGGACATTGGATAACCTACGCAATTTACTCCTATGGAGTCGTTGACATGGACTACCAGCTGGACATCCTCTACGGAAATCTGTCGGATCTACCCGGTGGAAACCAGGATGATGCAAACAGCGGCGGAGATGCAGGTTCTTCCTTCATGTCCTCAGTAGATGTCGCAGCCTACAACAACGTCACTGCGAACAATTCCTACGAATACGGAGGATGGGCAGCTGCGGGTCTGGACGACCAAGATTGGTACAACTTCATTGTTCCAATGGACCATGGTTTTGAGATCACACTTGATCCCGGTTACAATACCCCAACAGTTTGGTATCTATTGTATGTCTACAATTCAGCACAAATGCAGGTTGGATTTGCAGGCTACACTAACCCGCAAGTGTGGAATTCCTCTACTACAAACACTTACTATGGTGGGGATACAATTTACTTCATCGTGAGGAATTACATCTACGATACTACTGGATCAGACTACGACGTCACGATTCAGTTCTTCTCGCTTGACCCAGACGGCGACGGCTGGCACACTGCGATGGAGAATGCTTGTGGTACTGATCCGAACGATGGTAACAGCTATCCAAGCGACACCGATGGAGATGGAATCTGCGATTCACTCGACACGGATAGCGACGGAGATGGTGTGATTGATTCAGAGGATGACTTCCCATTCGATGCGAATGAAACCACTGATACTGATGGTGACGGACTCGGCGACAATAGCGATGAGGATCTTGATGGAGACGGATGGAACAACTCTGCTGAGGCAGATTGTATCACCGACCCAATGGATGCTGATTCGTATCCTGCCGACTTCGACAACGACACACTTTGTGACTTCGTCGACATGGATGACGATAACGACGGCTGGATGGATATCGAGGATTCCTTCCCGTTCAACGCGAGCGAGTGGGCTGACAACGATGGGGACAGAATCGGTGACAACGCTGATCCTGACGATGACAACGACGGCTACTTCGACGAAATCGAGATAGAGTGCAACTCCGATCCATTCGAGGTCTCGTCGATTCCGACCGATCTTGATTTGGACGGAATCTGTGACGTAATCGACGACGATGTCGATGGCGACGGTGTCCTGAACGCTGACGATGTCTTCCCTGACAATCCAGCTGAGTGGGCTGACTTCGATGGTGATGGAATTGGCGATAACGCCGACACTGACGACGACAACGACCTTTGGCTCGATGGACTCGACGCGTTCCCATACGACCAGTCTGAGTGGATTGACACTGACGGCGACGGAGTTGGCGACAACGCTGACCTGAACGACGACGGTGACGCCTGGACGGATGCTGAGGAGTTCGAGTGCGGAAGTGACGCACTGGACGCTGACTCAGTCCCTGACGACTACGATGGTGACATGATCTGCGACAAGGTCGACACCGACGACGACGGCGATGGAACTCCAGATACTCTGGATGCCTTCCCATTCGATGCGACAGAAAACGCTGACAATGACGGCGACGGAATTGGCGACTTCTCAGACACCGACGACGATAACGACGGCTGGATGGATAACGAGGAGCCTAACTGTGGCACAGATCCAATGGATCACACGTCCGTACCTGCGGACAACGATATGGATCACGACTGTGACATCACCGACCAGGATGACGACAATGACGGAGTCCTCGACCTCGATGACGCCTTCCCAATGAATCCAAACGAGAACCGTGACCTTGATGGTGACGGAACTGGCGACAACGCTGACATCGATGATGACGGCGATGGCTGGCTCGATACAACTGAGGTGATTTGCCGCAACGCTCTGAATGGACAGGGCGACCCGAACAACGCCAACGTCATGCCGGTCGACAACGAGACCGACGTCGGTCCTGATGGAGAATACGGCACCGATGACGACATGGTCGTCGGAGACGGACTTTGCAACGCGATTGACCCAGACGACGACAACGATGGTGTCCCAGATCCGGCAACATACGTTGTCGATGCGAATGGAGTCTGCACCACCTGTGAAGACTGGGAGGACCACTTCCCGTGGGACCCAACCGAGCAGTACGATGGTAACAACGACGGTCAGGGTGACAATGGAAACCCACTGGGAATCCTTGACGACATCAGTGCAGAACCAGCTCCGTTCATTGGAATCGCAGTTGTTCTGATCGCAGTGATTGCTCTCATCGCCCGCACCGCTGGCGGTAAGGACGAAGACAGTGACGAGTTCGACCTGTATGACGAGACCGAGCAATTCCTCGACGAAGAAGACGAGGAATTCGAGGAAGTCGTAGAAGAGATTGACGCCTGATTAGGTCGTCGAACTTGACAAACGTAACCGGATTTCCGGGGCCCCAAACGGGGCCTCGGATCTCCGGCCACCTTTTCTCAAACCTGATTCACTCGAATCTGGTATCAACCAATACTCACTCCTTTGACTAATCTTGGTGTGGATTCAACACCGAATCTAGTGATTAGTGCCCTCAACTCCCCCCTACTTCTAGTGTAAAACAGTGGATAATTGCCCCTCTCCACTTATAAACAACGATTGAAAATCCATCGGCGAAACGATTGGAATCTTGTCTAATCAGTGAAATCATTGATTTCCAAGATAGACGGTCAGATCAGCCTAGTCAATCTGCTTTGAATTGGGAGCTCTCGACTTTGCCTCTGGCGGTGTTAATTTGAGTTCTGATAATGATGAATAAATGGGGCAGACGATACTACTTCACAGACGTCTGCAGACGGCGCGAAAATAAGTCTCAAAAACGTTGCACAACAAGAGTTTAGCAGTGCGGTTCTCGAAGAGTGTAGTGGTGCTGGTTTCAGGTAATAAAATGTGCAAAAAAGGCGACATAGAGGCGGTTTTGTCCCGAATCAATTTCGATTATCAGCCCCACAGAGAACGCACCACCCTATAGGGTGGGTTCCGTAACCTTCTAAATGCAAGAAAGACGTGGGAACCAACATGGTTGCAGCCGTGCCGCTCTCTAAAGTGAGCCATACAAACCAGAAGAACCTGACATCGAATGACCTAAGGAACATCGCAATCGGCCTTGCCGCAGCGATCACACTCATCCTAGTTGCAGGCCAAATCTACGATAGCGGTAGCGCTAGCGTTAGCGCTCTTGAAGATACAGCCGACAAGCGATTCACTTGTTCTTTCACTTCTGCCAATACGGCTTCACCCAACGAGGCACAGTCCGATGCGCAGACTGTTACTGCCACAGCTAGTGGAGGTGGCAATACCTGTACTTTCACAAACACCGGTGGAGCCGACACGGCTGACTTCACCATTAGCGGCGCCGGGGATCTCAATTTCGCTGCAACCCCAGATCACGAGAACCCAGTAGACGCAAACACCGACAATGCGTATGTCGTCATAATCACTGCAACCGACTCAGCCGACGGCAACGCTGCAACACAGTCAATCACCATCACAGTACAAGATGTAGCACTGGCTGTTACTGACAAGACAGTCTCACTAGCTGAGACTACTGCAACCGATGGAGCCGTTACTACTCCAACAATAGCCGATGTACCTGATACTTGCCAGATTACTTCTGGTAACGCCGACGCAGATAGTGATGGAACAAATCTGTTCGCCATCACTAATGCCTGTGTCATCACAGTTGCCGACGCCGGAGATCTGAACTATGAGGCCACGACCTCATATTCACTCACCCTTCTAGCAACTGACACTGACGTCAACAATGGTGCCAACTCCGATTCCGATACGGCTACGATAACTGTGAACGTCGCAGACGTTGCTCCGACAGTAACAGACAATGATGTCAACTATGCTGAGTCCACATCTTGTTCAGCTAGCCCAGCAACCATCGCCACAACGGGAGATACAACTGGCCTGACATGGTCAATTGCTTCCGGTAATGAGGACACCGATTCCGATGGAACATCTGCTTTCTCTATCGGTGCGTCAACAGGTATCATCGCCGTATCTGACTGTGACGATATCGACGATGAGTCCGGTACTGGTCAACTATTCGCCCTAGTAGTCCAAGCAACTGATGGAACTGCCGCAGATACTGAGACCATCACCATCACTATCACAAATACAGCTCCAATTGTAGTAGACAACGATGTTAACTTGGCAGAGTCTACCAGTTGTGCCGGAACTGTAGTTGATCTAGCAACCACTGGCGACCAGACTGGCCTGACATGGTCTATTGTTAGCGGTAACGAGAACGGTGACGGTGACGGAAACTCTGCTTTCACCATCGCTGGAGCTACTGGAATAATCACCGTGTTAGACTGTGATGACATAGACGACGAGGACGCCGATGACTCTGTGTTCAACTTGGTTGTCCGAGCCACCGATGGAGTCACACCAGATGACGAGACAATCACCATCACGATTACAGACACAGCACCAACAGTAACTGACGCTGACACCAACCTAGCAGAGTCTACCAGTTGTGCCGGAAATGTAGTTGATCTAGCAACCACTGGCGACCAGACTGGCCTGACATGGTCTATTGCTAGCGGTAACGAGAACGGTGACGGCGACGGAAACTCTGCTTTCGCAATCGCTTCAGCTACTGGGATAATCACCGTGTCAGACTGTGGCGACATAGACGACGAGGACGCCGATGACTCTGTGTTCAACTTGGTCATTCAGGCAACTGATGGAGTCACAGCAGACACTGAGACAATCACAATCACAATTACTGACACAGCTCCAACAGTAACTGACGCTGACACTAACTTGGCAGAGGCATCCTCCTATGGAAACGTAGTCGATCTGGCAACCACTGGTGACCAGACCGGCCTGACATGGACAATTGCTTCTGGTAACGAGGATGGCGACTCAGACGGAACCTCTGCTTTCGCAATCGCATCCGCTACTGGAATCATTACGGTATCCGATGCAGATGACATCGATGACGAGGACGGCGATGACTCTGTGTTCAACTTGGTTGTTCAGGCAACTGATGGAGTCACACCAGACACCGAGACGATTACAATCACTATCACAAATACAGCTCCAACCGTTGTCGATCAAGCAATCAGTTACGCTGAGTCCACATCTTGTTCAGCGGCTGTCGGTACAATCGTCACCACTGGCGACCAGACCGGTCTAACGTGGACCATTGCCAGCGGCAACGAGAACGCAGACTCCGACGGAACTTCTGCCTTCGCAATCGGCGCAGCAACCGGGATAATCACAGTGTCAGACTGCGATGACATCGATGCCGAGTCCGGGACTGCACAGTCCTTCGACTTGGTCATTCAGGCCACTGATGGAGTCACACCAGACACCGAGACGATCACAATCACGATCACCAACACCAATCCGACCGTGACTGACGCCGACACCAACCTAGCAGAGTCTACCAGCTGCGCTGGAACTG
>Ga0209035_10000982_pt1 | contig 11472 bp, 10 predicted proteins | sample MarorgKNORR_S2LV_6_FD_188220 | JGI IMG/M metagenome (GOLD analysis project Ga0209035, IMG submission 188220) | Marine microbial communities from the Southern Atlantic Ocean, analyzing organic carbon cycling - AAIW_A/KNORR_S2/LV (SPAdes) (version 2) | ecosystem: Environmental > Aquatic > Marine...
TCGATGACGTCGCAGCGACATTTGTCGCAATCGCGCAATGACATGGAAGTGGCGATGGAGCGTATGTCCTCCGGTAGCCGCATTAACTCGTCTATGGATGATGCCGCAGGCCTTGCCATCGGTAATCGCATGACGTCGCAGATCGAGGGCTTAAACCAAGCCATTCGTAATGCCAACGACGGCATATCCTTAGCGCAAACTGCGGAAAGTGGCCTAGACGCACACTCTGGCATTTTGCAGCGTATGCGTGTGTTAGCGGTGCAGGCGGCCAACGATACCTACTCTACATTGGACAGAAAAACCCTCAATAACGAGATTGTTCAGCTTAAAGAAGAGCTTAACCGCAGTGTGGCTCAAGCCACCTTTAATGGTCAAAAAATTCTCGATGGGTCAAATACTAGTTTTACCTTTCAGGTAGGCCACACAGCAAGCGACACGGTGACCATTACCTTAAGCAACATGTCAGGCGCTAATATCGGCACTCAAAGCTGGGCTACCAAGGGTGGTACGACGGCAAATACAGTGGCAAGTCCGATAGTGTCTGCAGTCAGCAGTGTGCCTACACCGGGGGCCTCAACGTTTGATTTAAGCAGCGTCACTTTGGCAGTGGGTGATCGCGTAAGTATCACCGTGGGCAGTAACATCTATACGCAAGAATTTGCCACCGATCAGGCCACTACCCTCAATGCGCTAGGCGCCTTAGTAGTGAACGGTGAATCGACTTACGTGAGTAAATCGGTGTCCGACGGCAAACTTGTATTCAGCGGCGATGCTGCGGGTACAGCGAGCTTGGCAACGGCCACATTGACAGTTCAAACCGGTACGGTGCTTGCCGCAGACAGTATTGACGATGTGCTCGTCACCGACAGCACGAGTGCAAAACATGCCTTAACGGTAGTGGATAATGCCCTAGAAATGATGGCCGATTTCCGCTCCAGAATGGGTGCCGTGTCTAACCGCATGTTCCATACGGTAGACAACCTGATGAACGTTTCAGAAAATACCTCAGCCGCCCGTTCACGCATTGTTGACGCCGATTTTGCTTTGGAATCTGCCAACCTAGCCAAGAGCCAAGTATTGCAAAAGGCTGGCACCGCCATGCTTTCACAAGCCAACGCATCCACCCAAGACATACTGAGCCTACTTAAGTAGGCCTGATGTCATTCCGGCGCATTAGAACCTCGTCATTCCGGCGAAGGCCGGAGTCTAGACCCAGCCCCGTCATTCCGGCGAAGGCCGGAATCTTAAGGCCCTGACCTTCGTCAGGGCGACACTGCGCCCCTTTCTTTGAAGTACCCCATTACCCCTAGTTAACCACTAGGGGGATTTTTCCCCACCTGTCATTGCGAGCGTAGCGCAGCAACCTAAACCCACCAAGTTATATTCAAATGGCAATTTAACGCCTACAATAACCACTGTCAGCACAAAATATAACTCAATCTAAAAGAAGCCCATGAGCCAATTTTTCCAAATACACACCGAAACACCCCAGTCACGCCTAATCAAACAAGCCGCAGAGATAATTCATAAGGGCGGCGTAGTGGTGTACCCCACAGATTGCGCCTACGCCATTGCCTGCCATCTCGGTGACAAAAAAGCAGTAGACCGCATCAAACACATTCGCCAACTTGACGACAAACACCACCTCACCATCGTCTGCGAAGACCTCAGCCAAATTGCCACCTACGCCAAGGTAGACAACGAAGCCTACCGCATACTTAAATCCCACACCCCAGGTGCCTACACCTTCATACTTAAAGCCAGCAAAGAAGTACCCAAAAAACTACTTCACCCAAAAAAGAAGACCATAGGCCTGCGCGTACCAGACAACGCCATAGCCCTAGCGCTGCTTAAAGAGCTCGGCGAACCCATGCTTAGCAGCTCATTAATCTTACCTAATGAAGAATTTCCTTTAACTGATCCTTACGATATACGGCAAACTCTAGAACATAGTCTAGACTTGATCATAGACGGTGGTTATTGCGGTATGGAAGTCACGTCTTTAGTGAGCTTGGTAGACGGTGAAATAGAAGTGTTACGAGAAGGTATGGGTGACATCAGCGACTTCGTCTAAGTAATTTATGCTAACCATATCTCTGTAAGGTGTTGTTTTAGGAATAATTCCTAAGAATCGTGATCTATACTAAAGCCATATTTTCAGGAATTGTATCTATGGTAATTGCAGCGGAATTCTGGCAGTTATTACGCTACACAGGAGGCGCTTCATGAACTCACCTAATTGGTTGCTATTGCAGGTTAAGCCTAGGCAAGAGTTGCGTGCACTAGAAAATCTAGAACGCCAAAACGGCGAATGCTATTGTCCACAAATATGGGTAGAAAAATTCAGCCGCGGTAAACGTGTTCAAGTTCAAGAAGCTCTATTCCCTGGTTATTTGTTTATTAACGCTCAGCCAGAAGAGACAGGCTTAAGCTATACCAGTATTCGCTCTAGCCGAGGTGTGAGTAAAATAGTGGGTTTTGGTATGGAGCCGTTAAGAGTGCCAGAAGACCTTATTACACTTATTAAGTTACGCGAACAAGCGGGTTTAGCAAGCGAAACTGCTGTCAGCGCTCCGGATGTGCCGCAAGCGGGCGACAGGCTTAATATATTAGACGGGCCGTTTAAAGGGCTTAAAGCGGTGTTTAGCCACACCGATGGTCAAAAACGATCAGTCGTCTTGATTAATTTATTAAGCCAGCAAACACCCACATCGTTAGCCAATACCCAAATCAAAAAATTTGCATAATTAATCTCTGGTCATTCAAACCAAGACGACTATTGTGCCAATGTTAACCAAGCGCTCAATAGTTGAACGCTTATAGCTTGACCACGCCACCATCACCTACTAGAAACTCACTTCTTCAACCTTTGTGCTATCGGCATCACCACGGCTTGCCTTGGCAACGATTTCTTCTACGGACGCAGTGTGTGTATTGGTCCCACCTAATGCATTCAAGAGATCGTTGATTAGGGCGCTTAATTCAATGGTCATCACAGAAAATTCAATATCAAACTGTTCCGCTTGGCTTTGTGGGTCTACATCGTCGACTTTGTCGCGTACCTTGTCCTCAAAGCGTAAGCGTTTGATGGCTAGTTGGTCATCTAATATAAAGCTTATGCCTTCCATCCAGTTTAACGCTAGTTTAGTAACCAACATGCCAGACGCTAACAGGTTGGCAATTTCGGCCGATGCTAAGTCTTGTTGTTTACAACGAATAACGCTACCCGCATCTTTGGCATCAGCCAGTTCACATTCTTCGCCAAGGACGATGTTCTCAGGTGCTAGGTTTTGGGATACCCAAGTAGTCATTGCGTCTAATGGTTGCTGCAGGCCGGATAGTGGTACCACCGCCATACTGCCTAAGGTGTCGCGTAAGGTGTGTATTAGCTCTTCTGCTTTGTTGGCTGATGCAGCATCTACAACCAAATAACCTTGCTCTGGTGCAATGTACGCGTATTGCAATTGAGAGCGCGTGAAGGCCCTGGGTAAAAGATCCATCATCACTTCGTCTTTAAGCTGTAAACGCTGCTTTCTACCCACTTTGCGGTCTTCTGCATCTTGTATGGCATTCACCTTTTCGGCTAGAAACTCATTCACAACCGCCGCAGGTAACACCTTTTCTTGGCGCTTGGCACAAACCATAAGGTAATTTTGGCTGGCGTGAGCAAAGCCGCTTGCTTCTACTTGGCCGGTAATAGGCGACACCCAACCCATGCGCTTTTGGTCTTGACTACCGCATGGCTCAAAAGCCGCTGTGGATAGAGCTTCATCTAGCTGCTCTACAGACAAGGTGAAAGGCTTGGTAAAACGGTAAATTCGGATATTTTTAAACCACATACAATTAGTCTCTTTGGGTCGTTGTTTCTTAAGTCGGTGTAGGTTTGATTTTTTACAGGCACAAAAAAGCTGCATCTAAGCAGCTTATTTATATTTTGGATGGCTCCTCGATCTAGGTTTGAACCAGCGATCAATAGATTAACAGCATCTAAAGCAGGAGCATTCTGTGAATTATAAAGCCATGAATTGTATAAGATTTTAACAAGTTTTTAGTTTGGATAATAGGCTGTTGAATCTGGAACTATTAGGTGACAACTAACTTGGTCAGTTTCCACAAAGGCAGCGTCTAATGGCACACTTCTTCTGGGGTGCTGGCAGTCAATATACGGTCGCTCCACAAAAGTAGCGTATCGCAGTCTGCGTTAGTAATCTTAGCTTCCATGGATGCAGAAATTCCACCAAATTTTGATTTCATTAAGCGGGTGAATATTGCAGCCTCACCTTGCTGCATTCCTTGCTGCATTCCTTGCTGCAGTCCGATGTTTTGATTGCGCTGGGTGAAGGTTTCCATTTGCTGAACCTCGTGTGGGTAATGATGTTGATATTGCTTTAATTCATTATTGCTTAGTTGTGCGTAGATGTCGATGAAGTCGATGTATTTGTCTTGTAGGGCGGGGTCGCTTTCTAGTTGTTGTAGGCCTCGGAATGCTTGGGCATATACGTGGATCTTGTCTTTTTGTTCATAGTGCATATTGGGCAGGTTGAGACGTGCAACAATGTTGCTGCTATGTTGGTATTTTTGCCACGGGAGTTGAGATAATATGCAGCTTAAATAAATGAATTCTAGATAGGTATGGCGGTTTCCTCCCAAGCGTAACGACAGATCGAAGGTTTGGCCGCGTAGAAATATCACAACGGGCACCACTCGTTTTGTGTTGCGCAGTTCAGATAAGTCTAGGCAGTAGTGAGCTAAGCGGTGGGTAGAAAAGCGCCGTGGATCTGTTTCTTCCTCTAGGACGAAGAGCAGGGCTTCTTTTTCGCCATTGGGCCAGGTGACTTCTAACGGTACGTCTAACTCTCTAAAACGATCCCCGAGCTTTCGTTTAAGCTGCTCTTGTCGGATTGGAATGATGCTTACTTCGGGCCCTAGGGCGTCTGCTTCTGGTTGGGCAAACAGTTGAAGTGCTTGGAGGGGGTAGTTTAATATCAAATTTTTGAAATTTTGGTCGTGGCTTTCCATTGATAGCGGCCTCAACTTGATGGTGAAGAATGAAAGGTGGCGGGGCATCCTGCCCCGCACTTTTACACCAGCATCCGTGCTGGCAAAACACCGCGTTATGGCGGGTTATCCTTACCCCGTACTTCATGTCCACATCCTTGTGGGTAAACACAATGTCGGTAAAGGTCATGCAAGGCGTGGAGGAGGAGTGGTTGACCCAAAGCGTATCGCTTGGTTGATCCTTCATGTCTTACAGTTGCAGTTCCGTTTGCAGTGTTTTGTTAGCCACCAACTCTAGGGGACGGGTTGGTGGCTTCTATAATACACATTATTGATAAAAATGCAATAAAGTGTATATACCGAATTTTAATTATGTTATGTGTTTTTGGTATATGGGTGGGGGATTCTGACCTTCGTCAGAATGACAGGGCGGGGTCAGAATTACAGGTAGGGTCAGAATGACGGGGTTTGGGGAGGTCCCGGCCTTCGCCGGAATGACGGGAGGGGTCAGAATGGCGGAGTTTGGGGTTAGGCTAGCTCTTGTTGCACCAGGGTTACCCAGTAGGCGGCTCCGGTTTCGGCGATGTCGTCGTTGAAGTCGTAATGGGGGTTGTGCAACATGCAGCCGCCTACGCTATCGACTCCGTTACCTAAGAAGGCATAACAGCCGGCTTTGACCCGGAGCATGCTCGCAAAATCTTCTGAGATGGTTTTTGGGCGGCAGGCTAAATCTACTTTTGATGCGCCCAATAAGGCGACGGCGGCTTTACCCGCGGCTTGGGTTTCTGTTGTGGTATTGATGGTGGCCCAAAATACGCGGTCGTAGGTGAATTCATGGTCTGCGCCATGGGCATCACAGATACCGCGCACCAGTTGGCCCATGCGCGCTTCAATTAAGTCTTGAACCTCTTCAGAGAAGCTGCGGCAGTCGCCTGTTATGGTGACGGTACTGGGAATGACGTTAACCGCACCGTCGGTGACAAATTCAGTGGCGGAAACAACGGCCTGAAGTTCAGGGTCGATATTGCGCGAGACGATGGTTTGTAAGGCCAATAAAATTTCTGCACCAATCACCAATGGATCAATATGGTGATGGGGCTGTGAGGCGTGGCCACCACGGCCTTTGATTACAATTTTAAAGTTGTCTTCGCTGGCCATTACACCGCCTGAATTCATGGCCATTTCGCCTGAAGTCATGCCCGGCATATTGTGCAGGCCGTAGATGGCTTGCATGGGAAAGCGTTCAAACAAACCGTCATCAATCATGCATTGCGCACCCGCGCCGTGTTCTTCGTCGGGTTGGAAAACAAAATACACGGTGCCGTCGAAGTTGCCTGTGGCGGCGAGTTCTTGGGCAGCGCCCAGCAGCATGGCCGTATGGCCGTCGTGGCCACAGGCATGCATACGGCCGTGGTGCTGCGATTTGTAAGCAAAGTCATTGAGTTCTTGAATGGCAAGGGCGTCCATGTCGGCACGTAAACCAATGGCTTGATTTGAGGTGCCGCGTTTAAGTACACCCACCACGCCAATTTCACCAATCTGAGTGTGCACCTGTAAGCCGAACTCGGTGAGTTTTTGGGCCACAAACGCGGCCGTGTCGTGTACCTCAAAGCCAGTTTCTGGGTGCTGGTGCAGGTGTTGACGCCAGTGCGACATCTGATTTTTGGAGGCGTGTTTTAGCGTGGTCATACTTGGCATCTTCAGAGCTTTGAAAGACGCCAATAATGGCATAGTTGTCAGTCGTTAGTCACTAATATGTGGCGGATAACTGCCGCTTAAAGGGTTTAAACATTACCCTATCGCGATTAGTCCTACCGCTTCTATGCCAGCTATAGCTGCCAACAAATCGTTGTCAGACGTGTCGCCAGTAACACCTAGCGCGCCTAATGTGTGGCCGCTTTCATTTTGGATCAACACACCACCCGGTACGGGAATCATTTTGCCGTCTAAGGCTGCGTTTGCAGTGACGATAAAGTAAGGCTGAGCTTCGGCCCTGGCCATTTGGGCACTGCCGGGCATGCCTAACATTACCACACCATAGGCTTTGGCTTGGGCGATAGCAAAACGACCGGGGGAGGCGCCGTCTTGACGTTCAAAGGCCTTAACATGGCCACCACTGTCGAGTACGACGACGGATAATGGGTTGAGTCCAAGTGCCTTGCCTCTGGTAAGGGTGGCATTAATGATGCGCTTTGAGCGGCTTAATGATAGTTCGGCCATGAGAGGCTCCCAATAGTGTGGCGTATTAGACACAGGATTTTTCTATTGGCAACATCATAGCCGAGTTAGGCGGGAGTAATTAGCCTGCATTCGACTTTAGTAGGGCTTAAACGGCCATATTCATCATCAATATGGCTTATGCACCGTCACGGATTTGGTTTAACGTTAGGTTGGGCGTTAATGCTTGGGGGTCTAGTTTAATGTGAATTAACGCGGGTGTTCCAGCCGCCATGGCAGCCTCTAAGGCTTGAGGAAACTGGTCTGTGTGGGTCACTTGTGTGGCAAACGTACCATAGGCTTTGGCCAGCGCGCAAAAGTCTGGGTTAACCAAATCTGTAGCACTAACGCGGCTGGGGAAATGGCGCTCTTGATGCATACGGATGGTGCCATACATGCCATTATCAATCACCAATACAATAATGTTGGCCTGTTGTTGCACCGCGGTGCCAAATTCCTGCATGGTCATTTGAAAACAGCCATCACCAGCAAAACAAACCACGGTTTTATGAGGCTCGGCGATTTTGGCCGCAACGGCCGCTGGTAAACCATAGCCCATAGATCCGCTAGTGGGTGCTAACTGCGTGCCATAGTGGCTGAATTTCCAAAAACGATGAATCCACGTGGCGTAGTTGCCGGCACCGTTGGTGATAATGGTATCGGCGGGTAGGCTGTTGCTTAAGTGGGCCATAACGGCTGGCATTTGCACAGCACCTGGGTGTGCCTGAGTAGGCAAAGTGGACCACTGTTGATAATTGTTATGGCAGTTGGCCACATGGTCTACACGTTCTTGTGACGGTTTAATAGTGGGCGACAGCTGAGAAAGCCCAGCGGCCAGCGCTTTAGGGCTGGCGTGAATGGCTAAATCGGCACGGTATACACGTCCTAGCTCTTCTGCACAGGCATGGATATGAATCAATTGTTGGCGAGCACTTTGCACCCCTAGCAGTTCATAGTTTTGCGATGGCACCTCTGAAAAACGCCCGCCCATGAGGATAACTAAATCGGCGTCGGCAATGGTGGTTGCAAGTTTAGGGTTAATGCCTAAACCCACGTCGCCGGCGTAGTGGGGGTGATGATGGTTAAACAACATTTGGCGACGAAATGAGCAGGCCACTGGCAGGGCAAATGCCTCGGCAAAGGCCTCAACCTGAGCCACAGAGTCGGCACACCAGCGGCTACCACCTAATACTATAATAGGTGCATTAGCTTGTTCCACCATGTGCGCCATTTGCTGCAAGTGTTCAGGGCTTGGGTAGGTTTCTAAGGTGGTAAAGGGTTTGACTTTGGTGCTGGCGGCTTGCCCCGATAAGGTGTCTTCTGGCAATACTAGTACCACGGGGCCCGGGCGGCCACTGGTGGCCACAGACCAGGCGCGGCTAACCATTTCGGTAATGCGGTCGGTGGAATCTATTTCTGCTACCCACTTGGCCATGGAACCGAGGTATTGGCCATAATCCACCTCTTGAAACGCTTCGCGGTGGCGCAACTGGCTGTTGATTTGGCCAATAAATAAAATCATTGGGGTTGAGTCTTGCTGGGCCACATGAATACCAGCACTGGCATTGGTGGCACCGGGGCCACGGGTCACAAAACAAATGCCGGGAGTGCCGTGGAGTTTGCCCCAGGCTTCGGCCATCATGGCTGCACCGCCTTCTTGGCGGGCACTGGTGGCGGTAATTGGGCTGTCATGTAGAGCGTCTAAAACTTCTAAATAGCTTTCGCCGGGCACACAAAATAATTGTTTAACGCCGTGGGCTTCTAAAGCGTCTACAACGAGTTCGCCGCCTGATTTCATATGAGTGGTCATGGGTGGTTCCGTTTGTAAGTTACAGGCGTTGAAGTGTTTTGTAGTATGCCTCTACGGCCACTAGGCGGCATAGGCTTTGTTCAGTTAAGTGCAGGCCGGTGGCGGTTTCATTACTAATGATAGCGTTGCCTTGATCATCAAACGACACCGGTACAATACTGCTGCGGAAGTTTTCTAATTCTGTATTACTAATCAAAAATAGTTCGGCATCTGCGTTAAGTGAGGCTATTTTTACCTTGAATATGGCGCTGTTTTTAACCGAGCTCACGTCTTTGAGTTGAGATTCGACCGTAGGGCCAGCATCAAAAATATCCACATAACCGATGTGCTGAAAACCTTCTTTTTCTAACAGGCGTAATGCCGGTTTGGTTTTTTCATGCACATGGCTAATGACCGCTTGGGCTTCTGGGCTGAGCAAGTTCACATACAATGGGTACTTGGGCATTAGTTCTGCAATAAATACTTTGTTACCTAAACCCACAAGGTAATCGGCTTGCTTAAATTCCATGGAGAAAAAGTGGGTGCCTAACCAATGCCAAAACGGCGAATTGCCAGAGGCGTCATTAACACCGCGCATTTCGGCAATCACTTTGCTGCCAAAGCGCTCGGCAAATTGCGCCATAAATAAGAAGCGGCTTTTAGACAACAAGCGGCCATTGGTACCGTTGCGGTGGGGCTCTTGCAGAAACAAGGTACACACTTCAGCGCAACCCGTGTAATGATTACACAAGGTGAGCACTTCCATTTTGTTATGGACTTCTAAAGTGGGTGATGCGTGTACTACGGTTTGGCGATGGTAATGATAAAAGGGCGCGCGGGTGCCAACGCTGGCTTCAATAGCCGTGGTGCCCATCACTTCGCCGGTTTCTGTGTCTTCTAGTACAAACAGATAACCTTCGTCGTCGGGCGCGTCTAAGGGTTTAGCAAAAGACGCAACGGAACGTGCGATTTTTTCGTTAAGAACGTCGCGGTTAATGGGTAGGGAGGTAAAACCTACACCAGAATCTACGGCAATTTGATACAAAGCGTCTTGGTCTTGTGGACCGATAGGACGGATAACTAACATTGTGAGCCAGCCATGAGTAACCAATAAAGGCTTATTATACGGGCAGTTGCCTATTTAGAGGCAAGGCTTAAGTTGCACAAATGCGTCGTAAATCTTCGCAAACCTGTTTGTGGCCTGCACAGGGTAGGCGATACAGGGCGCCTTGTTGAATAATATAGCCATTAATCGCCTCGATTTCTGTAGTACGGCCGGCTAGGCAGTCTTGCAGCATGGACGATTTGTTGTTGGCGGTTTGTTGTAGTATCCGCCTGCTGGTGTTGAGCAAGCCTTGGCCCATTGGCACCACCCCTTCTCTGGCCATCACGTCTTGAGTTTCTGCACACAATTGTTGTAACCGTGGCCAAGCGGTCGGGTGATCAATTAACGCACCGTTAGAGCACTGGTAGATTGCCGTGAGCGCGTTAATCACGCTGTTGATGGCTAGCTTGTGCCAAAGTGGTACGCGGATGTTGGTGTGCCATGCCAGCTTTAGGCTGGGCGGTTGCTCTAGGCGATCTAACAAATCGTGTATGGCGGGCGTAATGACCGCATTGTTCAAATGGTCACTAAAGCTGCCAATCAACGTTTGGCCCACCCCTGCACGCACTACATCAAACGGGCCTTTACGCCATGCGCCATCGGTGCTGGTGGCACAATAAATGTTGGCCTTGGGCAAGGCCATTTGTAACTCGTGAGCACTGCCCATGCCATTTTGCAGCAATACAATGGTGCCATTGTCGGCTAACTGGTTGCGCCATGGCAGCACGGCGTTTAGGGTGGCATAGGCCTTACAACAGACAAGTAGGTGGTGGATGACCTTGGGTGGCTGGGCTGGGGTAAACGCCTGAGGGTTGGCCACCCATGTTTGCTCACTATCCAACAAGTGGATGCCATCTGCAGTTTGATACTGAGCCAGTTGCTGCTCGTCCTTGAGTAATAGGCTCACGGGCACGCCGTGCTGAGCTAAACTATTAGCCCAGAGGCTGCCAATAGCACCAACACCAGATATGTGCCAAGGGTAGGATGAAAGACGAGTCATGGGTTACAATATTACCATTGAAGTTTGTGCCGTATTTTAACCTATTTTTAATTAAGGAATTTATTAATGCCATCATTTGACGTGGTTTCTGAACTTGACGCCCACGAAGTGTCCAACGCCCTTGACCAAGCTAACCGCGAAGTAACTACCCGTTATGACTTTAAAGGGGTTAACGCTAGCTTTGATCAAGGCGAAGACATGGTCACCATGCGTGCCGATGTTGAGTTTCAGTTGCAGCAAATGTTGCCTATTTTGCACGAAAAACTGATTAAACGGGGTATTGATATCCGTTGTTTAGAGGTTAAAGACCCAGAAACCACCAATATGAAGAGCAGCCAGGTGGTGTTGATGAAGTCGGGTTTA
>Ga0209035_10000983_pt1 | contig 11468 bp, 9 predicted proteins | sample MarorgKNORR_S2LV_6_FD_188220 | JGI IMG/M metagenome (GOLD analysis project Ga0209035, IMG submission 188220) | Marine microbial communities from the Southern Atlantic Ocean, analyzing organic carbon cycling - AAIW_A/KNORR_S2/LV (SPAdes) (version 2) | ecosystem: Environmental > Aquatic > Marine >...
CACAAGAAGCAGCACAAGAAGCAAAAGATATGGAGGCTTATGCATCTACTATTCATGAAGATTTTCAATTTATCATGCACCTAGACAACACAAAAAAAAATAAAGAAGAGTCTATGGAAATGTTTACATTTATGATGAATAGTGATGATTTTGTAACCCATGACTCACGCTGCCTTTATGAAAATGATGAGGCTATGGTTACCCATGGCGTAATGAGCTTCCCTGATGGAACTAAAGAATCAGTTCTAGCCTTTATGCAAATAAAGGATGGTCAAGTCATACGTATGGAAACTGGTGCAACACTACTTCCATAAGTATCATTAATCTCAAATTAAAGGCGCCTTAGGGCGTCTTTTTTGTTTAATATATTACTCAATACTTAAGAATTAATTTAAAAATGCAACAAAAAAATCTTTGGCAAGAAACTTCTAAAGAAAAAATTGCCTTTGGTAATCTTACAAAATCTATTACAACCGATTTGGTGGTTATTGGTGGTGGTTTTACTGGTTGTTCAGCTGCTCTATTTGCAGCAAAGAGTGGTTTATCAGTTACTCTTATTGATCAAAAGATTGGATATGGTGGCTCTGGTAGAAATGTCGGATTAGTTAATGCTGGCTTATGGATGCCTCCTGAAAAGGTTGAGAATATTCTTGGGTTAGATGCAGGTAGCAAGCTTAATAATGCATTAGCATCTGCACCTGATTTAGTATTTAGTCTAATTGATTCAAATCAGATTAATTGTAGCGCTAATCGCTCAGGGACCCTTCACTGCGCCCACTCTGAGAAAGGTTTAAAAGATCTTCAACTGAGATTTAAACAATTATCTGAGCGAGGTGCTGATGTAGAGCTTTTGGATAAACAGCAGACACAGCAAAGAATTGGATCTTCAAAATTTTTTGGCTCTCTTTTTAATAAAAAAGCTGGTGTTATTAACCCTCTGGATTATTGTTTTGGCCTGGCAAGAGCTGCAAAATCTAAAGGCGTAAATATTTATGAGTCAACTTTAGCAAATAACATTCAATCAATCAATAATGATTGGTTAGTTAAGACTGCTGAGGGCTCGATTAAGGCAAAAATGCTCTTAGTTGCAACAAATGCTTATCAAAAACCAATTAAAGGCTTAAATCCATCAAAATATACTTCTGTACAGTATTTTCAAGTTGCAACTAAATCTTTATCTTTAGATCAGGTAAAGTCGGTTTTACCCAATGGTGAGGGATGTTGGGATACAGCTAGTGTAATGTCTTCTTTTCGGCTTGATGCTGATAATAGACTTATTATTGGTGGCATTGGAAACCTTGATCATAGCGCTTCAAAGATTCATACTAACTGGGCAATAAGAAAGGTTGAGAAGCTCTTTCCACATCTTAAAAATATTGCTATTGATTTTTGCTGGCATGGACGTATCGCTATGACAGGTGATCATATTCCTAAAATTCTTAGACTGGGTAATAATGCTTATTCAGTTTTTGGGTATTCAGGAAGAGGAATTGGACCTGGTACTTATTTTGGGAAGGCAGTTAGTGAATTTCTTATTAGTGGCAACAAAGACTCTTTACCAGTAAATCCTGTAGATTATTATCAAGAACCTTTTTCTAAAATCAAAGGGAATTTTATTGAAATGGGGGCTACTGCAAGCCATTTACTTTAATTAGCTTCTACCTATCTCTCCCAACGCCTTTAAAGCGCTGCTTAGTTGTAAACCATGCACCAAGATCAAGTAACGGTTTTGGTGGGAGCCATTTAGCTTTTTCAAGAGCAAGGCAATCTTTAACAATCGAGGAATTTTTTCCACAAGCATACTCAGCTATTCCAATACCAAATGCAGTCCCTTTCGTAATACCTGAACCATTAAAACAGCCTGCATAATAGAGATTATCTGAAAACTTTTCAAAGATATTAGTTTTATTCGCACTCACACCCTCAACACCTGAATACAAGTGCTCAAAGGGAACATGACTTAACTGAGGAAACCTATTATCAAAAGCTTGTCGATGAATCTGCTGTCTTTTGATTAATTGTTTTTTAGTCAATAAGCGATGATTGTTATATTCTGCTGTATTGCGTATAGCAATTCGCCTATCATCGGTCAGTCTAATTGTAGCTCCACCACTATGAAGTGACAATACTCCCCATGATGACTGACTTCCAAGCGTAGCAAACTCTTCATTAGTTAAGACACGAGTAATGCTTCCAGAAAGCGTTACTCCAACTAATCTTTGCTTAGGCTTTGCACCTTCAAATTTTTCATAATTACAAGCCATAATAACTTTATCAGCAGTAATTGTTGCATCTGGAACTATTACCTTATTAGTCTTACCCAATATCAGATTTAATACTGGAGTATTTTCATAAAGCTCAACATTACCTGGAAGATTTTCAGCCAATCCAAAAACTAATTTAGCAGGTTGCATTAAGGCACCATTATCTACTTTAACGCCCTTCTTATACCAACTCGTTCCTAGATGGTCATAGACCTCTTCGTTAGATAGTGGCGTATGTTTAATTTCACGTTTTTTAAGATAGTTAATAAAATGATCACACTCAATTTCAGAGCTGCTATCTGCTGCAGTGTGATAGATACCTGAGTCTATCCAGTCACAATTGATAGTGTTATCTTTTACTAAAGTTCGAAGAGAATTAAGGCCTACTTGATTAATTCGATCTACTCTTTGATACTTTTCAAGATCTGACTCTTTATAGGCACCTGAAAAGTGGCTATGAGCAACAGCATATCCTGAATTTCTTCCAGAAGCATTCTGCCCCAACTCTCTTGCATCAAGCAAAATAATCTTATCTTTAGGATTAATTTCTGCCAATCTTCTTGCACATGAAAGGCCCGTAAAGCCAGCACCTATTACTAGCCATTTAGCTTCAAGATCAGAAGATATTTTTGGCCGAGACTGTCTAGGAGGGATTAAATCAACCCAGCCCAATGTTTCATTATCAAAAATAGGATTTGCTTGGCCCATAAAGATTATATTAAATTACGTTCGGATACTAGCTTAAATGATCAATTAATACAAAATGGTCACTTATCTCATCAGCTTGATTAAGCCACCTCTCTACCAATTTACTTTGATGAGGAGCAGCAGTTACACCCTTAGGTATTTCTTTATTTAAAACAGCTTCCACTGCTAAGGCAACAGAGCATGAGACTAATTGGGCCATTGCACTTCCTTTAGTATTTCCAAGTGTATCAAGCAAGAATTGCTTATGCCAAATAACCTTAGAACCATTTTTTACTTTTAATTCAACCGTTAGAATAACGCGATCCACCTCTTCATCTCTATAAGAGTACTTATTCCATAGATCTTCACTAATCGCCTTTAAGCGATCCTCTGCAATTTCAGGGTCAAGTGTATCTACCTCAGAAAAAATATCAGACCAGGCATCTTTCCAACCCTTATATCTCAAGGTACCCCTAACAAATTGATCAATCTTTAGTCCATTGTCCATCTGATATTGCTCTATAAATGGAATGGAATCACGGTTAGGATAAACTTCAAATTCATCCTCACCCCAAGGCATTGGAAGAGGATACAACTCAACAGCCTCCCATGGCTTATGAACAGTATAGATTTGACTATCACGAATACTAACTGAAGTTGACATTAAGGCCTTTAAAACTCCTAATGGAGACCAGCTAAATTTATAACAAAAGTCATTAGGAACATCACTTAAGCCGCCACAATAGCTCAAGAAAGAATGATTATTTTCAGTTGAGAAAACATTTGATTTTTTATAGTCTTCAACTAAAGCATGAGACATACTGTGATCTATTCCTGGATCAAGCCCCACTTCATTAACAAGGCATAAATTCTTTTTGAGTGACCTTTCATGAAGAGCCTTCATCTCATCTGAAATATAAGAGCTTGAAACGAAATGAGCGCCAATTGACAAACTAAGCTCTGCAACAGGTACATGAAAATTACCTGGAAGCATTGAAACAACTACATCTTCAGCTATGGCATTTTGCTCTAAAGCTTCAAGAGAAAACTCTACAATTCTATAATCACCCTCAATCCCAATTAAGGCTTCTCTAGCTTTTTCTACTGTGCGATTATAAACAATAACTGAATGGCCATTCTCAATGAGCATTTTAAGGCCTGGTATTGCTGAAAGACCCGTTCCTAACCAATGAATTTTTGACATTATAACTCCTTCTTTATTTCTAATTTTAAGTAAACTTTTCTATAGTTATAGATGAAAACTTAAAAAATTTAGCTACTCCTTAGTCCTTAAGGAAAAACATATCCATAAACTCATTAACAGGTATTTTATTAATTTTATCTTTATCAAGACATAATGAATAAATCTTATTACTTTGCTCTTTAGAATATGTACTTTTTAGGCTATTAAAAAATTTTCTCTCTAATAATGGGATACCTTCTTTCCGACGATGACGATGTCCAATTGGATATTCTACTTCAACTTTTTTCGTGTGACTCCCATCCTTAAAGAAAATCTGCAATGCATTAGCAATTGATCTCTTGTCATCTGCAAGGTAGTCTTTTGAATATCTTTTATCCTCACTCAATACCATCTTATTTCGAAGCTCATCAATCAGTGGATTTTGTTGATGAAAAGTATCTTCATAAAACTCAGCCACCAAATCACCTTTAATCATTGCGACTGCGAGCATATATTGCATACAATGATCTCTATCAGCTGGATTATCTAGGGCGCCTGTTTTATCAATAATCCTAAGTGCTGACTCATGAGTTGTAACTTCAATTCTTTCAATTTCATTTAACTTTTCTTTAATCTCTGGATAAAGCAACACTGCACACTCAACCGCAGTTTGGGCATGAAATTCGGCTGGGAAAGATATCTTAAAAAGAATATTCTCCATTACATAAGATCCATAGCTCTTAGAGAAGCTAAACTCTCTACCCTTAAAACTTACATCATAAAAGCCCCACTCTGGTGTACTCAAAACGGAAGGCATTCCCATCTCACCAGCCATCGTCATCATTGCCAGGCGAACTGCGCGAGATGTTGCATCACCTGCAGCCCATGATTTTCTTGAACCAGCGTTAGGTGCGTGCCTATAGGCTCGAAGAGAAGAACCATCAGCCCAAGCTTGTGATAAAGCATCAATAATTTGGTCTCTAGTGCCTCCTAGCATATGCGTGGCAACAGCTGTACTTGCAACTCTCACGAGTAAAACATGGTCTAGACCTACTTTATTAAAACTATTTTCAAGCGCAAGAATACCTTGAATTTCATGAGCTTTTATCATGTACTCGAGCACATCTCTTATACTTAATGGTGATTTATCATTAGCAATATTTACTCTTGAAATATAATCACCAAGAGCCATAATTGCACCTAAATTATCTGAAGGATGGCCCCACTCTTCAGCTAACCAAGTATCGTTAAAATCTAACCATCGAACTAGAGCGCCGATATCCCAAGCTGCTTTTACTGGGTCTAGCTCAAATGACTTTCCAAAAACTCTAGCACCATTTTCTACTTTGGTCCCAGGCACTAATGGGCCTAAATGTCTTGTACAATTTGGATATTTCAAAGCTAAAAGACCACAGCCGATAGTATCTATTAAACAATTTCTAGCAGTATTTAAGGCTTCCTCAGACTCTACTTTAAAACCAATCACATAATCAGCGATATCTTGCAGAGCTTGATCTGCTGACATTCTATCTGCTTTCACTTAACTAACTCCTTGTCTCTATGGGACTGACTTTTTGTGGGCCTGGACCAATATAATCTGCATTAGGTCTAATTATTCGATTATTTTGTCTTTGTTCAAAAATATGAGCACACCATCCAGTTATTCTAGAAAGAACAAATATTGGAGTAAATAGTTTAGTTGGTATTCCCATAAATTCATAGGTAGATGCATGATAAAAATCAGCATTTGCGAATAGATTTTTCTCTCTTCTCATAACCATCTCAACTCTTTCTGAGACATCATATAGATGCTTATCATTAACCTCAATGGATAATTTTTTTGACCATTGTCTAATAACCTCATTACGCGGGTCAGACTCTGTATAGACTGCGTGTCCAAAACCCATCACAAGTTGCTTTTGTGCAAGCATATTAAGTAATTCAGTCTCTGCAATATCTGGGTTATTCCATTGCGACAACATAGCGCTTGCTGCTTCATTTGCACCTCCATGTAATGGACCCCGTAATGTCCCAATAGCACTTGTAACTGCGGAGTGAATATCTGAAAGCGTTGAGGCACAAACTCTAGCAGCAAAAGTTGAGGCATTAAATTCATGTTCGGCATACAAAATCAAAGAAATACTCATTACTTGATCATGCAGTTGGCTAGGTTTTTTACCATGCAAGAGATGTAAAAAATGACCACCAATAGTATCGTCATTTGTCTCTGTATCAATTCTTTTTCCATTGTGAGAAAACTGATACCAATAGCTAAGTATCGATGGAAATACACTCAGCATTCGATCAGCATGGTCACTTTGGTTTAAGAAACCCTCCTCTTGTTCTAAATTACCAAGAACTGAACAACCTGTCCTTAAAACGTCCATAGGATGAGCAGTTTTAGGGATACCCTCTAAGGTGCTTCTTAGTTCAGGTTGTAAGCCTCTTAACGATTTTAGTTTTTCTATGTAATCTTTTAATTCTTGAGAGTTAGGTAGTTTGTCGTGCAACAGAAGATAGGCAACCTCTTCAAATGAAGTATTTTCAGCCAAATCTACTATATCATAGCCTCGATAAGTAAGACCAGAGCCACTTACTCCGACTGTACATATTGAAGTCTCACCAGCGCTCTGCCCTCTAAGACCAGCTCCACCTATTTTTTTTCCACTCACTATTTATTCTCCTTATTCATTAACTCATCTAATTTAATCTCATATTGATGATAGTTTAGAAAATCATACAACTCTTCCCTAGTTTGCATGCTTTCTAAAACATTATTCTGATGACCATCTTTTAAAATATGCTCATAGACATTAAGAGCAGCATTACTCATAGCTCGAAAGGCACTAAGTGGATAAAGAATCATATCTACACCAGCTTCAGAAAGCTGTACCTTATCAAACAATGGTGTTTGACCAAATTCAGTTATATTTGCTAGAATTGGGACGCTAAGGGAATCAGAAAACTCTCGATATTGTTCAATAGTATTAAGTGCCTCAGGAAATATCATATCCGCACCAGCCTCAACAAATGCTTTCGCTTTATCGATAGCAGATTGCATACCTTCGATAGCAAGAGCATCTGTTCTTGCCATAATTACAAAGTTGGAATCTGTTTTAGCATCAACAGCAGATTTTATGCGGTCAATCATTTCATTTGTACTAACAATTGCCTTATTTGGTCGATGTCCACAGCGCTTTTGAGAAACTTGATCTTCAATATGAATTGCGGCAACACCACTATTTATCATTTCTCGAACACAACGAGCAATATTAAACGCGCCTCCCCAACCAGTATCAGCATCTACTAATAATGGTAATGAGGTAACTTGGGTAATTCTTTTAGCATCTTCAAGTACATCTGCAAGAGAGGTAATACCAAGGTCTGGAACTCCAAGAGAGGATGCTGCAACACCACCACCTGACAAGTAAATTGATTGATGTCCAACTTTCTCAGCCATTATTGCACTATAGGCATTAACAGTACCTACAATTTGAAGTGGCTTATTTTCATTAACTAACTTTCTGAATTTCTCTCCACTACTTTCCATCTTTCATACTCCCAAACCTTTTGAAAACTTACTACTTAACTAAGGATTTAAACCAACACTTCGTAAAACTAGATCTATGACTTGTTGTTTTTTTTCTTCAAACTCGCTATCTGTTAGTTTTTTACCATTATTTAAGATCATTACTTGATAGTCAAAATCAGCGTAATGTTGAGTGGTTGCCCAAATCATATAAAGCAATGTATGAGCATCACCTACATTAATAATTTTTTTTAGCTTAACCCATGTATTTATTGAACTCACACAAGAATCAACCCATTTTTTTAATCTTGATGATAAGACTTCTTCCATTTCAGGAGCCCCACTAATAATCTCATTCGCCCATACTTTTGATCCAAATGGTCTTGTCCTTGACAAATCCATTTTAGCGCCTACATAATACCTAATTGCTTCCCTAGGTTCATCAAATGTATTAAATGTATCAGCAGCCTTCATCCAATCAACTAATATACTTTCCAAAACACATCGATAAAGATTTAATTTAGTATGAAAATAATAATGAATATTGGATTTTGGGAGTTTTGCCATATCTGCAATTTGTTTGGTAGTTGAACCCTTGAGACCATGCTTTGCAAATACTTTTTCTGCTGCAGTTAAAATTATAAGCTCATTCTCTTCACGAATACTCTCTTTACTCCGAGGGTTACGTTTGAATTTTACTGCAACATCTGCATTACCCATTCAATACTCCATCACTTACTCATGAGACTTTCAAAGGGTTATTTTCATGGGTTGTCCAATTAGCTTCCTCTGATGAAATCTCTTTTCCTGTTCTTGGGTCTATACCACTTGTCATAGCAACCATTGAAATACAATCTACAACAGGACAAACACTTACACAAAGATTACATCCAACGCATTCATCATCATTAACTGTAAAGACTCTATCTCCACCATCATTTGAATAATCAATTGCTTGATGAGAAGTATCTTCACAGACAATATGACAACGCCCGCACTTTATACATTTATCTTGATCAATAACTGCTTTGTCAACATGATTTAGATTCAAAAATTTCCAATCAGTTACTGATGGAACTGCTTTACCAATAAGCTCATCTACTGACTTCATACCTTTTTCGTCTAAAAAGTTACTCAACCCAGTCTTCATATCTTCAACAATTTTAAAACCATAGACCATTGCCGCTGTACAAACCTGAACATTACTGGCACCTAATGCAATAAAGTCTACTGCATCTTTCCAAGTTGAGACTCCCCCAATGCCTGAAATTGGTAAGTTTCTAGTTTTTTCATTGCGAGCAATCTCTGCCACCATATTCAATGCAATTGGTTTAACCGCCTCACCACAATATCCACCATGAGTTCCCATTCCTCCTGTTGTAGGAAACATTGTCAAACTATCATAGTCAACTCTCATAATTGAGTTTATGGTATTAATTAATGATACTGCATCCCCACCACCCTCAAGGACTGCTTCAGCAGGATAAATTACATCAGTTATATTTGGTGTAAGCTTAACAATAACAGGAACTGTTGCATATTTTTTACACCACTCGGTTGCCTGTTTTATATACTCTGGAACTTGCCCAACTGCAGCACCCATACCACGCTCAGACATGCCATGTGGACATCCAAAGTTTAGCTCAAAACCATCTATACCAGTATCTTCAATAATAGGAATATGCTTTGCCCAAGATGCCTCATCCATTGGAAACATTACGGATGCAATCAAAGCTCTATCAGGCCAGTCCCTCTTTACTTGTCGCATTTCCTTAAGATTGACTTGAAATGGACGATCAGTAATTAATTCGATATTATTGAAACCAATAACACGTCGATCATTACTCATCATTGTCGTGTACCTTGGACCATTAACATTCACAATATGAGGATCCTCACCCAAAGTTTTCCATGAAACCCCACCCCAACCAGCTTCAAAGGCACGATTTACATTATATGCCTTATCAGTAGGTGGTGCTGATGCCAACCAAAAAGGATTTGGTGACTTAATTCCTAAAAAATTACTAGTTAAATCTGCCATATTATGCTCCTTGTGTTAGTGTTTCATTTATTGAAATTGCAGCAAGTTTGCCATCTTGAACTGCTGACACTGTTAAATTGTCACCATCAAGAACACAGTCTCCTCCTGCCCATACCTTGGTAAGTGAAGTTTTACGATGTTCATCTACAACAATCCTGCCTTTTTCTATTTCCAAACTGTTATTTTCTGTTAAGCCTTCAGTCACTAATTTTTGCCCAATAGCTTTAAAAACAACATCAGCTTTTAATGTAATATTTTCCCCACTTGCCTTAAGACTTCCATCATTTTGTGACTTCATAACATCAAACTCTATTGCAGTAACATGACTATCATCACTTATCAGACGTTTTGGTGACATGTTGTACTGAATTTGCACGTCATGCTTTTTTGCCAGGGCCTGCTCATATTCACTAGCAGCCATTATATTTTTACTTCGTCTATAAGCTATAGTGACTTGCTCAGCTCCTAATAATTTACTCTGAACAGCAATATCTATTGCTGTCATACCACCACCAATCACTACAATATTTTTTCCAACCATTAGCTCATCTTTATTACTGGTTTGTCTTAAATTTGCAATATATTCAACTGCATCAACAACGCCTGAAATATCTTCATTATCAAGATTCAATTTATTTACTGTACCAAGACCACACCCTAAAAATACTGCGTCATATTTCTCTTGAAGACCTTCAAGATTAATTTGTTTACCAAGCTGCATTCCAGTTTTGATATCAATGCCTCCAATATCAAGAATATAATCAAGCTCTTGTTGGGCAAAATCATTAGGAGTTTTATATGCTGCAATTCCATACTCATTCAAACCTCCTAACTTATCTTTAGCGTCATAAACTGTGATTTTATGACCCAAAACTGCTAAGCGATGAGCACATGATATTCCCGCTGGTCCAGCACCAACTACTGCAATAGACTTTCCTGTATTCTCTTGCCTAGAAAATAGTTGCACCCCATTATTTAAAACTGAGTCAGTTGCATAACGTTGTAGTGATCCAATTTCGACAGGTTTTTCTTCATGATCATTCCTCACACATGCCTGTTGGCACAACTCCTCAGTTGGGCAGTCACGGGCACACATACCTCCAAAAATATTTTCACTTAAAATTTTCTCTGCAGCACCAGTTAAATTATCACTCCTAATACTTTGGATAAAGCCCGGGACATCAATATCTGATGGACAGGCCTTTGTGCAAGGAGCGTCATAACAAAAATAACAACGATCAGCCTCAATTAAAGCCTCTATTGCAGACAATGGAGCATGGAGATCTGAAAAATTATCATCAATCTCTTTTTTACTAAGGCGATGTGATTTAATGTTCATTGCCTTATTTGTTAAGTTATTGTCACTCATATTTTCCTCCGAAAAAAAATATTTGACCATTTGGTCAGGTTATATTAACAGAACCTCAATTCAAAATAAATTTCCTTTTTAACGTTTTACAGCTTTTGGTATCTTTTTCTCAGCTTGGACATCCAGCCCTTGATAGAATGAAGAGTATGCAGGACGGTCAATATATCTTCCAGCACCCCTTTCAACTTTTAACTCACCATTTGCATAGACTACTTTTGCAGCGCTTATAGTATGCGAAGCACATCCTTTGACTTTCATACCCTCAAAGATATTGAAATCAATATTTTGGTGGTGTGTTTTAGCAGAAATTGTCTTAGTTGCTTCTGGATCCCAGACAACAATATCTGCATCTGCACCAACTGAAATACTCCCTTTTCGAGGATAAATATTAAATA
>Ga0209035_10000987_pt1 | contig 11444 bp, 9 predicted proteins | sample MarorgKNORR_S2LV_6_FD_188220 | JGI IMG/M metagenome (GOLD analysis project Ga0209035, IMG submission 188220) | Marine microbial communities from the Southern Atlantic Ocean, analyzing organic carbon cycling - AAIW_A/KNORR_S2/LV (SPAdes) (version 2) | ecosystem: Environmental > Aquatic > Marine >...
CGATCTTGAGCCTCGGATGCGTGCCCATACTCCTTCTGAAGCGGTGGCTGTGGTCGAGATCGTGGAGTCGTGGCAGGAGCGCTTCTTGTCTGTGCTGGGACGGCGACTAGTGCACGCATCCGATGAATACCACTTGTTGGCCGGCCGGCCATTCCCGCCTGCTGAGGCCTACGTGGACCTTGACATGACAGAGGACGGCGTGGGAATGGCTCGGGCTTTCGAGAGCGAGTTTACGACTGTGGAATCGATTGATTCCAACCAGTTGTCGACTGAACGAGCCTCAGGATTCTTTCGGTCGCTGGAGGGTGCGCCAGCGCTTGGCTATCGGTCGCCTCGGACGTGTGGTGAGGGCACCGACAGCCCGGCAGGTGAAGTAGGAGTGGCTCTAGGGGATCCGGTGGTACGTCCCCGGCGTGATGCCCCAGTGGGAGTACTGACCGGCACCTTGGGTGCTGCAGTCCTTGCGCCACTGTTAGCTACCGTGGATAGAGATGATGTTCGTGTGCTGACTGTGGACAATCGGTTCTTTGGCGGGAATGTAGGAGTGACTGGCCTTATGGTCGGCGAAGACGTAGCTCGAGTTCTAGCGGATGAGCCGAGGGGTCATCGATATCTCTTGCCGGATGTCTGCTTAAGCAATGGGCGGTTTCTGGATGGCACATTGCCTGAAGATCTGCCTCGGCCAGTTGAAGTTGTGGCATCTGATGGCGGTTCACTGCGGGTGGCTCTGGTCGGGTTTCCCCACGAAACTATTGTCAGCCGGGGCAGAGAGACAACAGGAGGCCTCGCGTGAATCCCACCGTTGCCATTGTGGGACGGCCCAACGTGGGCAAGTCCACTTTAATGAACCGCATCTTGGGTCGGCGTGAGGCGATCGTGGAAGAGCGCCCAGGTGTTACTCGGGATCGCAAAGAGGTCGACGCATCTTGGCAGGGCCGGGAGTTCACCCTCGTTGATACCGGAGGCTGGTTAGCTGCTGGTGACTCCCTCGATGACAAGGTCAGTCGCCAGAGTGAGCAAGCTATCGCTGAAGCTGATGCCATCTTGTTTGTGGTAGATGCCACAGTGGGGGTTACTGAAGATGACGCTCGGGTAGCCGCTCTGCTGCGGAACGAAGCGGGTCCGGTACTGGTAGTGGCCAACAAGGTCGATGATCGCGTGCATGAGTCCTCGATTTGGAATCTGATGTCGCTCGGTTTAGGTGAACCTATGCCAGTGAGTGCGCTACATGGTCGGGGTACTGGGGATCTTTTGGAACGCCTAGTGGCTGTTTTGCCTGACGAGGTGCCTGATGAGGGTGAAGACCTCGATGAGTCAGAGTCGGGTAATCGGATAGTGGGTGTTGCTCTGGTGGGGCGGCCAAACGTGGGTAAGTCCACACTGTTCAACCGGCTGACCGGGGAGGAACGGTCAGTGGTGCACGACCGGCCCGGCACAACGCGTGACACCGTGGACACCGTGGTGGAAACAGATACCGGGCCAGTTCGTTTTATCGATACTGCAGGTATGCGACGGAAGGCAAGGATCGATGAGCGGACGGAGTACTACTCGCTAGTTCGGGCGCTCAAGGCAGTTGACACAGCCGATGTGGCACTTCTGATTATCGACGCCACTCTTGGCGTGACCCATCAAGATCAACGTTTGGCTGAGCGTGTAGACGCAGCAGGGTGCCCGATTGTGGTGCTGCTCAACAAGTGGGACCTGTGTGAAGCCGAACAGCGCGAGGACGTCATGATCCAAGTGGGAGACAAACTTCACTTCGTAGGCGAGGCACCCGTATTGCGGATTAGCGCGCTTTCGGGGAAAAATGTGCAGCGACTATGGCCAGCGCTGGAGGACACCATCTCTGATTATCGGACTCGGATACCTACTCGCCGGGTCAACGACGTTATCCGGGCGGCTCAGGCCGCTCAGCCGGCTCCTGCTGGGGTACGGGTGCTTTATGCGACTCAGGGAGCAACTGATCCGCCGACTTTCACCCTCTTTGCTAACCGAGAAGTGCCTCGGACGTGGTTGCGGTATCTGGAGCGACGGCTCCGCGAGGACTTAGACCTTGGGTCCACTCCCATCAAACTACGGGTACGCCGTCGGTCAGAGTAGAGCCACTTAAAAACTGTCGTAGATAGAGCCGACCCCAGAGCAGACAACCCACGACTACGCTTGTTTGGCATGCGAGCGCCGCTTCTTATTGTCTTAGGCATCATTTGTCTGGCCGCAGCCTTGGGGTGGGCGCGCTCTGCTCGGCACAGGCACCGGTTGGTTGGTCGCATCGACCCCGAAGTGGCTCCTGATGCCTACACGCTGGCATGGTCGACATTTCGCAAGGAGCTTCATTCAGCGTCGTTGTACGGACTGCTCGCTGCGGCTTCTCTAGCTAATGTCTTCGTCGAGGGGGCGGTTGGAGCCGTGGTTTTCTCCACGGTTGCGATTCCTGCCTTGGTGTCTACTGCCTGGGCGCGTCATGCCGTCCGGGAAGCCCGTATGGCCCGTCAAAGCATCGATATTGAACGAAGGGCTCAAGAGGCGCTGGAGCAGGAGGACCTGGCCCCTAAGGCGTGGGCAGGAAGGTTGGCACCTGAGGAGCTTCCAAACTTCACTGGGTTTGAGGTGGGGCGGGTCTATCAGGCGGGCACCGGGCTGATGGCTGGCGACTTTTTTGATGTATTTCAGATGTCTCCAACCCGACTCGCGGCAGTGGTTGGTGACGTGGCTGGGCACGGGATCGAGGCATCAATTACTGCCTTTCAGGCCAAGTATCTGCTGCGGACCTTCCTTCGTCAGTTTCGTGATCCGGCCCAAGCGTTGGAAGAATTGAACCGACAGATGTCCTCGGTGGAACGAACTGAGGAGTTCATTTCACTAGTGGTTCTGGTATTCGACACTGAGGCGGACACTGTGCGTTACGCCTCCGCTGGACACCCAGCAACGTTCCTTTGGCATGGCCGTGAGGTCCGGCCGCTGCGATCGACTGGCCCATTGCTGATGTTGACGCCCGACGGTACATATTTCAGCCGGGAGGTTCCGTTGGCTCGAGATGATATGGCGGTCATGTACACCGACGGCTTAGCTGAGGCCCGGAACGGTGACGAGTTGTTCGGCGAGGAGCGCATCGGCGACATGGTCAGGCGTAACCCTGGGATCGCTCCCGGCGTGTTGTGTAAGCAGTTGCTCGACGCTGCCAATGACTTCTCCGCCGGCATGGTCCAAGATGACCTCGCCATCTTGGCTGTCCGCAAAGCCTGACTAGGTATTACCGGTCAGAGTAGGAATTGGCTATGCCGTGGTGTGAGTCCTGCGAACGTTACCTGAGCCCTAACTCGGTTTCAGTGGTTGGTACCTGTCCGGGGTGTGGGGATCGGGTTACCGACGCCGACGGTGCACCGGCTCGGTCTCAGAAGGTGCCATGGCACTTCTGGGTATTTGCTGGGGCAGCTGTGGTGTATCTCAGTTGGCGTCTGATCCAGGGTCTCTGGATGCTGGTCGCCTGAATCACTCTTGGCGCAATTGACTCAGAGCCACTTAGGCGGGCTGCTACAGAGGGGCGGACGGTAGATTGGGGAGTTGTTGCGGGCTGTGGCGCAGCTTGGTTAGCGCGTCGGTCTGGGGGACCGAAGGTCGGAGGTTCAAATCCTCTCAGCCCGACAAACAAATGCCCTGTTTGAATAGGCGTTTCGACGTGGCTGGGGTTTCTTGGCGGACAGTGGAAGTTCGTTCAGGAGCGGTCCGACCAGTCAGGGGGGCGCGAGAAGATCCCCGTAGGTGGCTTCTAGGCGTTGAGCGAGCACCTCGTCAAGGACTGGTATCTGGCCGGCTTGTCTAGCTGGGAAATGACGACGCATACGGTCGAAGGTCAACCAAGTAGTCGCCCACCTCTGGTAGCACTTCGTCTCGGACAATCTTGAGAACGGGTGGGGCTTGATCCCTCTCGGTTTCTCTAAGTAGTAGGCGAATGTTCGGTTTGGCAACCCAGTCATGGGCTAAGTCTGAGGTTGTGGAGTAGGTACCGAGATTCGGCCTATTCTTCCAAATCTCTTGGTGGTTAATAATCAATATCCGATCGTGAACCGATGGGTCATAGGTGGCTAGAGAGTCGAGGAGAAAGTCCTCCTTCGAGACAAACGGCTCAATGAATGTGTGACGAATATTTGTTACCGCCAGATATGCGGTGAGTGGAAGTAGTAATGCAAAGCATGTAGTAGGGATTGTCGTACCACACAATCTCATGATGTTGCGAGGTCTGGACGGAAGCCATCTCGCGCCACGTTGGATCAACCAGTGGAACGCAGCACACACGCTTCCCCAGGCGAGCACAGTCAGCCCTACCATAAAGCGGTAATCAATCTGGTTGTCGGGCACGACTAGATGAGCAGTCATGGTGAGTGAACAGCACACTCCGATGGCACAGAGTGTTCCCAGTCGAGAGAGCGCTGGTCCCCTCAGCGCAACGAAGAGTCCTATGGCGGTTACTCCGAGTACCGGTCCGGCGGTGAGAAGCGCATTCAATGGTTCGGGACTTCTGATGTTGAAGGGTCGGGCAGCGACGACGACAGGGTGTGAGACGAACCAGAGGATCTTTTCGACTGCCTCCTGTTGAGACGTGATGATCTGCACTCGAGTATCGACGGGGATACCACGAATGTTTCTGGCGAGCGGTGCGATGAGTAGGGAAGCCAGTCCGGTGCCGACAACGAGATAGCCAAGTCGCAGGACCGCTCGGAACGCCTGGCGTGGCCTCATTCGGAGAACGAGGATCTTCAGGCCGAGAGGCACCCAGCAGAACATTGCCGCCGGTGGGTAGGAGAGCATCGCCAACGTCATGCCTCCGATCGCTGCCACCCGTGAAGTTCGGCGGTGTGATTGAGTCGTCTCGATCCAGAAGGACCCCGCTAAGGCAGCCATTAGCAAGACCCAGGGATACGTAAACGTCGTTGCCCAGCCGGCGTAGAAGTGGAACGGCGGAAGGAATGCAACCGACGTTGCCCAGAGAACGGCATTGCGAGGTGAGACGCCCCACTTCATGAGGAGGTGAGAGAGGAGCATTGAGATCGCTGCGATGCCGACCACACCGATTACGCGAAGTACCGCAAGATCATCGATGTTGCCTGGGAATACTGCCTCATGCAGGAGGCCTAGGACGGGTCGACCGTCAGCGTAATACTTGGCGAAGTCGCCACTTTCCAGGTACGGGTAGTCGTCACTCCAAGCAGAACGACGAACGGCGTTCGGCAGGTAAACGGCCATTGTCATCAAGGCTGGGAGCAGGGCAGGGGCCATGCGCCCTGCGGGGAGGCGAGGCTTCATGCGGGGCATGGTTGACCGGTCAACTATGTCTTTCGCTCCGCCGGCGAAGGACTTCTAGGCGGAGAAGGTCTATTGAGGCCCTCGTCATCGATCTGACCGTCAACTTCGACTCGGGGACCTCGTACCATTTCTCAAGTGGGACCTCCCGGATCCCAGGATCGGAGTCGTGCTCCTTCTCTTTGGAGTACGAGAGGAGTCGGTCCAGTAACTCGACGTCGAAGATCCACCGTGTTTCAAAGGGTATGGACAGTGCTTCTCGCAGTCGCTCGTCGACTCTGAACATCTTTACCCCGCACTGGGTGTCATAGATCTTTTCGCGAAGCATGAGAGCAGCAAAGGTGGCGAACACCCTGCTCAGGTAATGGCGTGGCATCGACCTCTCCACGTTCATGCCCATGAGACCAACGCGTGCGCCAGTCACTACTCGTGTATTGGGTGACCCGAGGAGCCGATCGAACAATCGGAGCAACTCTTCTGGGGGAGCCGCCAAGTCGGCATCGATGAAACCCACCACCTCCGCTCCACCGTCGATCGCTTGGAGCATGCCTAGTCGGATGGATTCGCCCTTACCTCGATTCTCAGGGAGCGAGAGCGAAGTGAGTTCCGCATGCTTGGTTAGCGCTGCTTCTATGATCTCTGGAGTCCTGTCAGTGCTTCCGTCGTCCACGAAGAGGACGGTTACCCCTGCCGCTGTGAGGGTAAGGAACCTTTCTGGATCAAGACGACGGGCCTCGTTGAAACACGGCACGACTGCTACCGCAGAGACTGGTGGATTTCCGGAGTTCTTCATTTAGTTGAGGTGGAAAGTTGCTGGGCAACGGACGGTTCGTCGTTGGACCTGGAAACCCCGACCGTCACTGAATCTTGAAACTTCAAGGGCGATCAGCTCTGACCATGGACGTTTGGGCGCCGGCTCCCGAAGTTACGACCTTTCGCTGCAGGAAGGACCGACCCGTGCGAAGATAAAGTTGGCGGGAAAGTGGCCACGAAAACAGTGTGTTTGTGGTCATAGCGCACTCATAGGTACACCGACACTTCGTCTCGTCAATCCAAGTACGGAGTTCCTGGGCCCGCCGTGACGTGACGATCTCCCGGAAAGTCTCGACACCTTTATGGCTCTCTTCCGGTGGCAGTCCAGTGTCTACCCGTCCTAGTGAAACCGGCACGGGGCCAGAAGGCGAATCGGAGTTGCGGAGAGGCTGTCCTTTACGCTGGGTACCCGATATCCAGCCGAGATTCTGGTTCGGGTCGAGAATCTCACACGCCGAGACAGCTCCGTCCTCGTTGATGACGTAGCTGAGGGTTCCGGCGGTGCAGGGTGTGACGAATGCATCGTCACGAGCTACTCGAAGAATCACCTCGCTCTTAAGAACTTCCTTCGCAGCAAGGAACCTTCGACCTGCAAACCCATAGTGGGCAAGTCGGCCTCGTTCAAGGTGCTCTTGGTAGACCGCGGTTGCTGCCTCGTATGCGTCGAGCACGTCTGGCGGGATTGGAGGATGCTCAAGGCTGTGGTAACGAAAGAGGTTTATTGAAATGGCGTTTGGCTCAAGTTCGCGGACAATTTGATCGATGAACTGAGAGGCCACCGGAGCATTCTGGGGCATGACCGTCGTGATCACGTTCAGGTGAAGTTCCGGGTAGAGCGACTGAAGGGGCTTAAGCCGCGCGAATGCCTCGAATGCACGCTTGAAGGAATCCTTGCCTCGGATCTCATCATGGACGGATTCGGGTCCATCGAAGGAGAAAAAGACCACGAGGTTACCCCCGTCCATTTTTTGCAGCGAGCGAAGGACCGTTAGGTAGGTCCGCTCGACGAACCAGCCGTTGGTTGGGAAAGAGAACACTTTTGGTCGGCATCGCTTTTGGACTACCCCGACCACATCGGCGAGATCGCTGCGCAACACTGGTTCCCCACCCGCAAGGGAGTACCAGAGCACTGGTCCGATGTCTTGAGTTGTCCGCTCCAGGGTGTCCAGTGAAATTTCACCAGGATTGGGGGCGTCGAGGCTCTCCTTGTAGAAGCAATGCTCACATCTCAGATTGCATCTAGCAGTGACGAAGTGGACGATCTGGACCGGCATCCCGGAACGGGACATGACCCGAATGCCTGCTCTTACCCAGTCCAGAGCCCTCAACGCATGCCGGAACAGTCGGCGCGCGATCCATGAGAGGAAGCCAACGGCTAGTCCCGTTGCCACCGCCCACGAGACTGCAGGCCACAAGACCAGGCTGGTTCCCTTCACCTGCCAGCTAGTCCCCCTCAGGACCTTGGGCCACATGGCGGTAGGAGCTGCTATCAGGGTTCCCAAGAGGGCGACCTCGGTTGGGCCGAAGCCTCCTATCAGGACGAGCCCGCCGGCCACTAGCGGCAGGAGGCAGCCGGCTACTAGGCAGGAAAGGAGTGTTGGACCAAGTCCGACCCGGGAACTTTCGAAGACGCCCGGATATCGGCGTCGAGCCAGAAACCCGTTGAAGCACTTCACCGCATAGTCCCTGAGTAGCGAAACAAAGGTGAACTTCTTCAGGTGAATTGCCTGGAATTCCTGAGCCACCGTTACCGGACTTCCGTAGTGGCTAGATCGGGCAGAGAACTCAAGATCCTCGTAGGTCTCCAGTTCTGGGTTGAACCCACCTACTAGCGCGAATAGGTCACGCCTGATCAGCATGTGGGATGTCGAAGTGAAGGAGGTACCGCCAGGTCGTCCCTCCCGCCGGCCAGCTCTCAACAAGCGATATCTGAGAAATGCGTCCTGGAACTCGTCGATCGCACCTCTTTTTGGGCTGCTGCTCACATAGACGCCACAGATGGGGTCCGAGTCCCCCGACCGCAACCTCGCGTCGATGAACGCGATGGCGTTGTCGGTGAGTTCGACATCCGAATCGACGAAGAGAAGGAAGTCACTTGTGGCACTCTCGGCGCCGTGGTTCCTTGCACCCGCAGGCCAGGTCCGGCTGGGAAGTCGTTTCAGCGTTACGGTCGCGTCGAGGATCACCGGCTCGTCTGGAGACGAATCCACAACAACGATTTCGTCGGGATCAAGCTTCTGGGCGGATTCAAGTACACGGGCCAGATGAACGCTCTGGTAAGCGGGAATTACCACACTGAGAGTTGCTCGGGGGGTGGAAATGAGAGTCACTCGTGAGGTCCTCCACTCGGGTAACTAGGCCCAACGGGTTTGAGTTTAGTTCTGTTTCGAAGGGTCAGTTCTTCATCTGACGAACTTCTCCGGGCAGTATTCCGTGAATCCAATTTCTCCGAGTCGCACCTCGCGGTAGCAAACCTCGCTGAGGTGAACGCCGTTAAGCCATGCTTCTTTGAGGCAGACCTCGTCAGGGCACGTCTCACCGGGAGAACCTCGGAGGAGTCCGTCTGAGGCATCTGGACTTAGCCGGGAGGGATCTCTCTGGGGCGGATCTCTGCCTGGCGAAAGCCAATGAGGGCACCACCTGGCCGGAGGGTTTCGATCCGGTAGCCGCCGGAGTGATCTTCGACTAGGCCGCTATGGCAGGCCAGAGGCGGTTTACGAGCGTTTGCCCAGTTCAGCGGTTTGGGGTGTATCGATCTGTGGGACAGAAGGTCGGGAGTTCAAATCTCTCCAGCCAGACAAGAAGAATCTTACTTTGGTAAGTGTTCCTGACTGTCCGCTAATCCCTGTGAAGGACGATCTCTATAGTTTCTGACGCAGGACGACATGAAACTCTTAGGGCTGAGCGAGATGTATTTCGGACTCCCAGTCGGTGGATTCGATTACTTCTCTGACCCGTCCCAGGAATGATGCTGCGTAGGCCCCGTCGAACGCTCGGTGATCCCAGGCCAGGGCGAGTATCCCAATAGAGCGAATCTTGATGGATTCGTTTCCATCTGCGTCGGTTACCACGGCCGGTTTTCTGCTGACCCCGTCAGTAGACAAGATCGCTACTTGTGGCTGGTTGATTATGGGGAACTGCAACAGGGTGCCAAAGGGCCCGGCGTTGGTGAGGGTAAAGGTCCCACCAGCCATGTCGTTGGGAGAAAGTTTCCGTGCCCGAGCCCGTCCTGCTACGTCCACGATCTGGCGTGCTAAGTCGACGAGAGGCAACTCGTCAACTCCACGGATGACCGGAACTACTAATCCCTCGAAATCAAGGTCAACGGCTACTCCAAGGTTTATCTCATCGTGGATCAACAGATCTTCATCATTGATGCTGGCGTTAATTCGTGGGAAGTCGATAAGAGATCGGGCGACTGCGTGGATTATGAACGGAAGGTAGGTCAAGCTAAATCCTTCAGTTTCTTTCCACTGGGAACGATGAGTTCTACGCACGATTTCTACGGACTCATAGTCAACCTCCATGGCGGTGAAGACATGAGGAGAAATTGCCTTCGATGAGACCATATGACTACCAATCTGACGGCGGATGCGAGAGAGCTTCTCCCCAGTTGTCCGCTGAATGGGTTGAGAATCAGTCACGCGCTTCGCCTGGCTTTCATGATGGACGAACCTCTGTCAAATCTCGAGGTCAATCTTGTATCCGTAGAAACTGACAGGATCGAGACCGTTATCGAAGCTCCCAAATCTGGAAACATACGTACAATCTACGGTCTCCCTGAAAATGAAGTCGGTTCCCTGCTTGTCCTTCTTCAGAAGGACGCGATGCCAAACTCGGATGATGTCTTTTGAGTTCCAACAGATTTAGATACTCGTGTCTAAATTGCCTGCTGGGGGAGACGGATGTCGGCTGTCTTTCAGGTGGGGGGTACTGTCCGGCTATGAGGCCATGGCTAGATGCAGTAACCGTAGACCGAGTCGGGCGTGAGCGATGAGAGCCGCCCTGCTGAATTCCTACACGACCACCGAAATTGGTGATGCGGTAGTGGTAGGAGAAGTCGATTCGCCGACTATTGAAAACGCGGACGATTTAATTGTGCGAGTTGTTGGTGCAGGTGTATGTCGTACAGACCTACATATTCTGGAAGGGCAGAACTTTGGCGAGAGACCAGTGCCCCTGCCGCATGTACTCGGTCACGAAAATGCTGGAGTGGTTGAGGCGGTAGGAGCAGGGGTGGTCAACTTTGCTGTTGGTGATCTGGTTTTGTGCTATCCGTTTCTCACGACGGGACTAGATCATGCTGAGCGCCAGGGATTCGAGCACCATGTTGTCGATAGATCGACTCCTGGGATTAACGCTCCTGGTGGCTACGCTGAATTTCTCAAGATACGAGAACGTGCTGCTGTGGCCCTGCCGAAGGGTTCCGATCCGATTGAGTATGCGCCACTCGCTGACGCTGGATTAGCGGCTTTTCGAGCGTGTCGAAAAGCCGCCGAAGTTTTACGGTCTAGTGATACGGCTTACATAGTCGGGGTCGGTGGTCTTGGTCATCTAGGACTCCAGATTTTAAAAATCCTTTCACCAGCAAAAGTGGTCGCCATCGATGTGAGACAGGCGGCCCGTGACCTGGCTCACCGACTGGGCGCAGATGCTGTGTATGCCTCGTTTGCTGAAGCAGCCAGCGCGTCAATCAATCCACCCAAGGCGGTTATTGACTTTGTGGGTTCAGAAGAAACGCTCACTTCGGCAATCGACGGAATTCAGACTGGTGGACGACTTGAACTCGTAGGGGTAGAGGGACGACTAGACATACCTGCTCGGCTGTTGGTCGAGCGGGAACTAACGGTCTCAGGAAGTCTTGTAGGGACCTACGCCGAACTTCTTGAACTGACTGAGTTGGTGGCAGACAGGCGTCTTGAAGTCGTTGTAACCAAGTACTCGCTTGAGCAAGTTGCCATGGCACTAACTGATCTGCGCGAAGGTCGTGTTTTAGGAAGAGCCGTACTTGTGCCCTAGTTGGGCATTCTGATTCTCGGGGAGTTTAAAGGCAGGCCACAGTACATTTCGGGGTATTTGCGCAGGTCAGCGGTTTGGGGTTAAGCGATCTGGGGGATCGAAGGTCGGAGGTTCAAATCCTCTCAGCCCGACAAACGGAATCTTACTTGGGCAAGTCTTCTCGACTGTCTCTCGTCCCTGCGAAGGATGATCTCTATAGTTTTTGGAACAAAATGCTGTTCACCACTTCTACGGCTTGCTTTATGCCACGTGCCGGGTAACCCCCAGTCTCGTTCCGATACCCCTAAAGTCCTGTTGATGTATCCGACACCATC
>Ga0209035_10000992_pt1 | contig 11432 bp, 5 predicted proteins | sample MarorgKNORR_S2LV_6_FD_188220 | JGI IMG/M metagenome (GOLD analysis project Ga0209035, IMG submission 188220) | Marine microbial communities from the Southern Atlantic Ocean, analyzing organic carbon cycling - AAIW_A/KNORR_S2/LV (SPAdes) (version 2) | ecosystem: Environmental > Aquatic > Marine >...
CTGATCATACTCCGATATATAAGAACCTTGTTTCATTGTTTCAATGCCGGCATTAAACATTGCTATCGAAGTTCTTCCGTGAACCTTAATATCTTTTTTTCTGATTGGCATAACATACCCATAAGTCAGCATGTTTAATATTGTGTTTTTTGCGTCTTTTAAGAGGTTTTTTCTGTTTGCTGTAAGTTTATCAGATCTTTTTATATAGCCTAAATTTTTTGCTTCAACAGCAGAAGTAGAAACTTTTCCTTGAGCAATTTTCATAAAACCATCCATAAGTGCATTTAGCTCTGGGTCTCCTTTTTTATAGTTTTCGGAAATCCTCAATACCACCTCTTTTGTTCCGCAGCCCGAAGGAATCAAGCCAACTCCCATTTCTACCAAACCCATATATGTTTCGTTGTGTGCTTGAATTTTGTCCGCATGTAAACTAAGCTCACAACCACCACCCAAAGTAAGACCTGAGGTTGCGGCTACAACCGGAATCGAAGAATACCTTATCCTCATAACGGTGTTTTGAAAAGAGGTAATTGCATAATCTATTTTATCAAAATCTCTATTTCCTGCCATCATAAAAAGTTCACCTAGGTTTGCTCCAGCAGAAAAAACATCCGCTTCATTTCCAATTATAAGTCCCTTAAAGTCTTTTTCGCAAGTAGAAATTGCTTGATTTATCCCAATCAAAACATCCTCACCCATTGTGTTCATTTTTGTATGAAACTCTAAATTTAAAACACCCTCTCCTGTGTCATAAAGTGTTGATCCGTTATTTGACCAAACGATGTTGTTTTTTTTGAAAGCGTCTAACAAAACCAACCCTTCGGCTCCAGGAATTTTTGAATATTTTTTGTTTCTAATATCATAATATTCTTTTTGTCCTCCTGAATATCTATAAAAATTATTTATACCAGAGTTTAACATTTCCAAAACCCACGCTGCTGGGTTTTGGTTGTTTTTTATCATTAATTCCGTGGTTTTTTTTATTCCCAAAGCATCCCAAGTTTCAAATGGACCTAACTTCCAACCAAAACCAGCACATATAGCTGAATCTATTTTATATATATCGTCACTTACTTCGGGTATTCTTAATGAGCAGTAGCGAAAAGAATCATAAAATGTTTTTCTATAAAAATCACTGTATTTGTCTTTTGAATTAATTAAAAACTGAAGCCTTTCTTTTAAGTTGTCTATTTTTTTTGCCTCTTTTATTAATGGTGATTTTATTTTTTCTATGGTTTTGTATTCTAAGGTTTTTGGGTTTATTTCTAATATTTCTTTTTTTCTTTTTTCGTTAATTGTTTTTTTATAAAAACCTTGTTTTGTTTTGTCTCCCCAAAAGTTTTTGTTGTATAGTTTCTCTACCATTAACGGTAGTTTAAATTTAAATATAGACTCGTCTTCTTTAAGATCTTTTTGTAAGTTATTTGCTACGTTAACGGCGGTGTCTAACCCAACAACATCCATTGTTCTAAATGTGGCAGATTTAGGCCTTCCAATTAACGTTCCCGTTAAAACATCTACCTCGGAAATTCCTAACCCCATTTCTTCAACAGAATGAATAGAGGACATTATAGAATATATACCCAACCTATTTGCTATAAAGGCGGGTGTGTCTTTACATTCTACCGTTTCTTTTCCCAAAACAACAGATCCAAATTTTTTAAAAAAAGAAATTATTTCTTTATTTGTTTCTTTTCCTGGAATTATTTCTAATAATCTTAAATATCTTGGTGGATTAAAAAAATGAGTCCCGCAGAACATTTCTTTAAAGTTTTCAGACCTCCCTTTTGAAATCTGGTTAATAGGTATTCCTGACGTGTTTGTTGTTATTATTGTATTTTTCTTTCTGTGTTTTTCAATTAAATCATATACTGTTTTTTTTATGTTTAATTTTTCAACAACAACCTCAATAATCCAATCAACTGAAGAAACCTTGTAAATATCGTCATTTAAATTTCCGGTTTTAATTTTGGATTTTAACTTTATATTAAAAAGAGGTGAGGGTTTAGAAATAATAGCATTATTAAGAGAGTTTTTTACAATTCTATTTTTTACGGTTTTGTCTGTTAATTTTTTTCCTTGTTTTTTTTCTAATTCGTTTAGTTCTTTTGGGGCTATATCTAAAAGCAAAACATCTAATCCAACATTTATTAAATGACAAGCTATTCTAGAACCCATTATACCGGATCCAATAACAGCAACTTTTTGTATATTTATTTTATCCATATTTTTTTTTGGAGAACAAGAATAATAAAAATTTAATGATTAATAAAAGTCTAATGGTCTAAATAAATAAGTCATTATATATTATTAATTCTTTATATAAAAATAAAAAATTATTACTATAATGTTTATATGTTTATATCTTTTATTAACAAAAGAAGAACAAACAAACAAACAAACAAACAACTGAAAACCAGTGATTTAAATTTTTTAATAAAAAGAAAAAAAAATAAATGTTTATAATAAAATGTTTATATAATCTTAATAACCAAAACACCAACAAAAAAAATGTTTTCAACAAAATTTCAACACTATTTAAAAATTAATTATTAAATCTTCAATTGACCAATTTGAACGAATTTCTATTAATTCTTTATAATATATTATTTCTTCTGATCCTTTATCTTTAAGTATACTGCCGTAATCCCATTTCTTATTATTATTAATGTCTTTTATTATTTTTATATAATATTTACCGGGCTCTATATTCTTAAAAAAAAAGAGGTTTTTATTTAAAGCATTGGAATATGATTTTTCTTTATTTTCTGACACTAGTTGAATAAAATAAAAACCAACCATACCCTCAACCCTTCCTGATAAAGAACCATAATACTCATTACCCCTAAACAACAATTCTTTTTTTATTTCTTTTAAAGTATCTTTTTCAACAGAAATAACACCTCCCCTTTTGATAAATAAAGTTATTCGGTCTCTTTTTATTTTTTTATAATAATTTTTAATAGATAAGTAGATGGAGTCGTTATCAAAAAACAAACTATCTTCTATATGTTTGTTTTCAATCCCCTCAAGATAGCTTTTAAGTGTATCTTGAACCATATAAAGACTTATTTTGTTTGAAGTAAAGCTTTTGTTCCAATTTGTTTTTATATAATAATTTTTGGAGGGGTATAGTGTGGTGTCAGCATAAAAAGAAATCTCAAATAATGATTTGTCAACCGGCTTGGAAAAGTTCAATTTTAAACAAAGAGTATCGTCTAAATCTACGCGACCATTAGAAAGATAAGAGCTTTTGAAATCAAAAGACCTTTTGTTTTTTTCATTAAAAAAAACAAACAAAGAATCAACCGTGCTATTTAATAAAGAATCAAAAGCCTCAACAACAATAAAAACAGAATCCTTTAGACTTTTGTTTTTATAAAACCGAACCAAATTGTTATCGTTTAAACTAAAGTTGATGTTGTTTTTGTTAAGTATGTTTATTTTTTTTACTTTTTTAGAATAAGAGAGCTCATAAACCAAACCACGTTCTCTTTTTCTCTCTAGTATTAATGGTTTTGGATCTTCTTTAAATAAAGGAATTTTAATATCCGAAATAAAAGAGTCAATAGACTGAACCCCTGGTATATAACCAAACATTTCTTTATTTGGGTTTGTTGTAAAATTCCCGTTTTCATCTTGAAAAGCATAAATCTTGTATTTACCAACCTTTATGTTTTCTATATAAAAACGCCCATCTTTATCTGAAAAACTAAAATAAAGCGGTTTTTTTAAAAACAAAGGAAGGCTATCTTTGGCATCATAAAGGGCAACCAACACACCCTCAATAAATTCATTTTTTAAAGGATCATAAACGGTGCCATCAACAAAAGAAGAGTCAATATGAGGTCCTGTGCTAAAAACCAGTCTTGTCTTTTTTGCTGGGTTTCCTTCTGTCACATCCTCAACACCATCAGCAAAGTTTAAAATGTAGGTAGTGTTCTTGTTAAAGATGGAGTCAAAGGTTAAAAAAAGAGTGTTTTTTTTGAATTTTAGTTCAGGTTTATTATTAAAAAAAGGAGAAACAATCAACTTTTGAGATAGGCTTGAGGCATCAATTCTTTCGTCGAACTCAAAATAAAAAACACCCTTATTATAGTTGGTTGTTTTGTTTGAGGGTTCAGAATACACCAAAACGGGAGAAAGAGTGTCTTTAAACCCACCCTCAAGCGGGCTTATTTTTGCACAGCTATAAAAAAGAAAAACAAAGAAAATATATAAAAAACCCCTTAGCATTTCCGCAAAATATAAATAATACTTGAATAATTTCCTGTAATTAACGCTGATATATTTGAAACCAAACCCACTATAAATCCAAAAAGATAAGAAAAGGGACTTTTTTTATACTTTTCACTTAACATAGACACATAAATAGAATCTAACAACAGTGGCTTTTCTTCTATAATTTCCAATTTTAAGTATTTAGAAAAACAAAAAAAACTTTTTCTATTAAAATGAAATAAATGTCTAGGCACATCATACCCAGCCCAATAATTTTTATAATAAAAGTTATCGTATGAATTGTTGTTTGGCAAAGCTATAGCCATGAGGCCTCCTTTTTTTAACAAACCAGAAAGTTTTTTAACTGTATTGGCGGGGTTGTGTGTATGTTCGAGGACGTGCCACATGGTTATCCAGTCGTATTTATTATTTAAATACCCATCTGTGTTTACAGTTCCCTTTGCGTGAGTTTTGTTTATAGGTTCGTAACCCATAGAAACAAATCCTTTTTGGTTTGAATATTCAACAAAAGATCCAGCTCCAGACCCATAATCCAACAAACTGCCCATATGGTGTTTTTTTAAAACCCCAACCTTATAATAATTATTGATTTTTTGAGAAAACCTGTATAAAACCCCCCATAAACCCACTGAAGTATCATATGAGTCATATTTATTTAAATTATAATACTTTATTATTTCGTTTTTTTTTGGTCTCGGGCTTGTAAACAAAACTAAGCACGAATTACACCTTGAAACTCCAAATTCTTTATTTGAGAAAGCGTGGTCGTTTATTTTTGTTTTTGTTGTAACATTTTTTGAGCCACAAATTACACAGATGCTTAATTTTTCCATTATTTTTTAAGGTAAACCATTAATATAGACACATCAGAAGGAGTAACCCCGCTTATTCTTGATGCTTGCCCGATTGATGTAGGTTTTATTTTTTGAAGCTTTTCCCTTCCTTCTGTTGAAAGGGATGCTATTTTATTATAATTAAGGCGTTGGTTTATTTTGCTTTTATCAAGCCTCAACATTTTATCTACAAGCTCTTGTTCTTTTTTTATATAGCTTTCGTATTTATATTTTATTTCAACCTGCTGTATGGCGTGTTCGTTTTTTAACAACCTCGACTTAAAGGCGGTTTTCTTATTTTTTATTAACCCCGAAAGCTTTACGTCTGGTCTTTTTAGCAAAACACCCAAAGTTCTTTTTTCTGTTATGGTTGCCGAACCAACACTCTCAAGGTATTTGTTTATTTCTTTTGGTTGAACTTTAGTTTTTTCGATCACACTCTTTAGTTCTTTAATTAGTTTAAGTTTTTTTTCTACAACAATTAACCTTTCTTTTTTTGCAAGACCGATTTTTACACCCTTTTTTGTTAACCTTATATCTGCGTTGTCTTGTCTCAACAAAATTCTATGTTCAGCCCTAGAGGTAAACATTCGATACGGTTCATCTGTTCCTTTATTAATTAAATCATCAATTAAAACACCAATATACGCCTCAGATCGAGATAAAGTAAAATCCTCTTTTTTATTTATTTTATTATGGGCGTTAATTCCTGAGATTAACCCCTGGCACGCAGCTTCTTCATAGCCTGTTGTTCCGTTTATTTGTCCTGCAAAGTAAAGGTTTTTTATAGGTTTTGTTTCCAGTGTGTTTTTTAGTTGTGTAGGCGGAAAATAATCATACTCTATTGCATAACCAGGCCTAAACATTTTTACTTTTTCAAACCCAACTATAGATCTTAATGCTTTTAATTGAACATCTTCTGGTAATGATGTTGAAAACCCATTAACATAAACCTCAATAGTATTCCAACCCTCTGGTTCTACAAAAATTTGGTGTCTATCTCTTTCAGCAAACCTAGTAATCTTGTCTTCGATTGAAGGGCAATACCTTGGGCCCACACTTTTTATTCTACCATTAAACATAGGTGATTTTTTAAACCCACCCTCTAATAATTTGTGTGTTTTTTTGTTTGTGTATGTTATATGACAGCTTTTTTGTTTTTTTATTGGAGTTTTTGTTGTAAAGGAAAAACAAGCTGAGTTTTTGTCTCCCTTTTGTTCTTCCATTTTTTTATAGTTTATTGATCTTCCATCTACCCTTGGGGGTGTTCCTGTTTTCATTCTTCCAGACTGAAACCCCAAACCCTCAAGTTGTTCTGTTATACCTTTAGAGGATCGTTCACCGGTTCTACCACCACCAAAATTTTTTTCACCCACGTGTATTAATCCATTTAAAAACGTTCCGTTTGTTAAAACTACTGCTTTACTTATTATTTCAACTCCTAATGCTGTTTTTACACCAATAACCTTATTTTTTTTTATTAACAAGCTTGTTACCATTTCTTGCCAAAAATCAATATTTTTATTTTTTTCTAAAGCCAAACGCCACTCTTCAGCAAATCGGAGCCTATCGCTTTGCGCCCTAGGCGACCACATAGCGGGTCCCTTAGATAGGTTTAACATTCTAAACTGTATCATCGTTTTGTCTGTTATTATTCCCGTTAGCCCCCCTAAAGCATCAATTTCTCTAACAATTTGACCCTTTGCAACTCCGCCAATAGCTGGGTTGCAGGACATTTGCGCAATAGTTCCCATATTCATTGTTGCCAACAAAACCTTAGACCCCATGCTAGCTGCCGCCGCCGCCGCCTCACATCCAGCGTGTCCAGCCCCAACGACAATCAAATCATATTTACCAAACATTTTTTTATTTATTTTTTGTTCCACGTGGAACTTTTAATTCCCCATACAAAGAAAGGTATTTGTTTTCTTTAGACCCCATAACTTGTTTTTCTTTTTTAGAACCATCTAAAAACCCCATTAAATGAAGAACCCCATGTATAATTACCCGAACAACCTCTTTTTGAAAACTAACACCATAATCTTTAGCATTAGACGCTACTCTGTCAACACTTATATAAATATCACCCTCTAGTGATTCACTTTTAGGTTCATAATCAAATGTTATTACGTCTGTTAAAAAAGAGTGATTAAGGTGTTTTTTGTTGATTTCTAACAAATAATCATCAGAACAAAAGATGCAGTTTATAAAACCAATCTTTTTGTTTTCTTCTTTACACAGAAGTTCCAACAACATACGAATATGTTTTTTGTTTTGTAAAACAAAATTTTTGTCTTCTGAAAAAAAATTAGTAACAAACAAAATTTAAAATTAAAGTTATCGTATAAAAAAGCTAATTAAAAATTAATTTAATTTATAATTTTATTATTAAAAGTGAGTTAAAGCTTGTTTTTAGAAGCGGCGCTATTCTCCTACACCTAACGCATGAGTTGCGCAACGAAAACCAACCATAGATGAGGAAGAGTCTTGATCCATAAACCTTCTTGTTCCTGGAGATAACCACATTGGACCATCATTCCACGAGCCTCCCTTAAAAACCCTTGCAGAGTTATTTATTAAAGAATTAAAAGCGTCATAAGATTCTTCGGAGTCAAGGTAATCGCTTTGCCTTATTGGATTTAAGTCTTCCATGTCTTGGAAGTTTAAAGGCCTATATATATCATAAACCCACTCATTAACATTTCCAGCCATATTATATAAACCAAAATCATTTGGTGCATATTCATAAATAGACACAGTTATAAAACCAGCATCATTTAACGCGCCAGCTATACCAGCATAATCACCACGGCCTCTTTTAAAATTAGCTTGGAACTCACCAACACTTCCTCTTTTTGAGCTTCTTATTGTTCGTCCATCCCAAGGATATAATCTTCTGTGAGTTTGGTTTTCATCTAACCATTGATTGCCAATTTGTCCATAAGCAGCATATTCCCATTCAGCTTCTGTTGGTAGTCTAAAATCAGGTAAATAAACACCAGTTTCAATTGGGGGCCTTTCGTCTTCTAAAAACTCCGCCTCTTCACTATCTTCTCCATAATATTCAAGAGATCTAGCCCTATTAACAACAGTTGTTCTCCATCTACAATAGTCATTCGCTTGGTTCCAACTAATTCCCACAACAGGATAATATCTAAAACCAGGATATCGTAAATAATTATCAACATAAGGGGTGTTAAAAGCTAATTCTTTATGCCAAACTGTTGTATCTGGAAGTGCGTTTAAATAAAACGTTTCACTAGAGTCTCTTTTAACATAACTTAAGTATTCAAGCCAATGAATATTTGCTATTTCTGTTTCGTCTAAATAAAACGAAGTGACAGTAACGGTTCTTTCAACGTTGTCATGAGTATAAAAAACATCTTCTTCATATGAACCCAAAACAGCCCTACCACCTTCAATTAAAACTTGGTTTGGACCAGGCACTTGTCCACTAAAATCAGACACAACAAACCCACCCTCTTCATCTTCGTCTGTTTGGTTTTCTGAAAAATATTCTAATCCTGTTGTTGTACTCATGGTACCAGGATTTCTAGAGGAAGGATTCTTTTTTCCAAAAGGTAGCATTGAACATCCACCTACAACAAACAAACATATTAAAATTAAAAAATTAACCCTTAACATAAACGAAAGATATTTTAAATTTTTATCAAAAATACAAAAAATTAAACTCTTAGAAAGACTTAACAATTAAACAACCAAAATATTGTCTTTATTTTTTAAACTTTTTAATAAATCTAAAGACTCAAATAAACCAAAAACACTATTAAATGTAATAATTAATTGCTTGTTTCTTTCTTTCATAGAAACATTTTTGTTTTCTTTTTTTGCAAAATTAAATATTTTTTGAATACTCTCGTTTTTCACAACATTAAGTTGTTTTGTTTGATTAAAGGTTATAATCAACTTTTTTCTTTTGTTGGTTATTTTATCTATCGCCATTTGAGTTCCTATGTTTTTTATTTCCATTACAATAAAAAGATTTTTTAGGTTTGTTGGTATTTTTCCAAATCTATCTTTTATAATGTTTTCGGTTTCAGAAAAAAGGTTGTTTCCTGTGTTTTTTTCTATAAAATCATACATTTTTAGTCTTTCGTTTGAGTTTTTTATATAATCTTTTGGTATATAAACCTCAGTATCAACATCCACCAAACAACTATTGCTTTTGTTAAAAATTTTAATATTTTTGGTTTGTTGGGTTGATGTTTTTGGCTCTATTTCAACTAAAGCTTCATCTAAAATTTTATGATAAGTTTCAAACCCAAGGTCATTAATAAAACCACTTTGCTCTCCACCAAGCAAATTACCTGCGCCCCTGATATCTAAGTCCTTAAGCGCTATATTAATACCATCCCCCAACATAGAAAACTCCTCTAAAGCAACAAGTCTTCTTTTTGCGTCCGAAGAAAGGGTTAATACACCAGGGGTGACCAAATAACAAAAAGCTTTTTTATTTGACCTTCCAACTCTACCTCTCATTTGATGAAGATCAGACAACCCAAACATATGTGCTTTGTTTATTATTATTGTATTTGCGTTGGGGATGTCTAAACCAGACTCTATGATATTAGTTGAAACCAAGATATCAAAATAACCCTCAATAAACTTTAACATTGTTTTTTCTAATTCATCACCCTTTTGTTGTCCGTGCGCAACGCCTACTTTTGCATTTGGAACAAGCAGCTGAACTATATTTGCAACTTCATAAATATCTTTAACTCGATTATGAACAAAAAACACTTGCCCAAATCGCATTAATTCATTTTTAAGAATATCTCTTATTTTGTTTTTATCGAAGTTTATAGTTTCTGTATGAACAGGCTGTCTATTTGTTGGTGCTGTTTTTATAATACTAATATCTCTTACCCCAATTAAAGAAAAATGTAAAGTTCTTGGTATAGGTGTTGCTGTAAGCGTAAGTGTATCGAGGTTGTTTTTTTGTTTTTTTATTTTTTCTTTTAAAGAAACCCCAAATTTTTGTTCTTCATCAACAATTAACAAACCCAAATCTTTGTATTTTATCTTATTGTTAACAACAAGGTGTGTTCCAATTAAAATATCTACATCTCCTTTTAAACAATTTTTAATCACTCTATTTTTTTCTTTTGTAGACCTAAATCTTGATAAATATTCTATTGTTACCGGAAACAACTCTAATCTTTTTTTAAATGTCTTGTAGTGCTGAAGGGCTAAAATGGTCGTGGGAACCAAAATCAAAACCTGTTTGTTATTAGCAACAGCCTTAAAGGCGGCCCTTATAGCTACTTCTGTTTTTCCAAACCCAACATCCCCACAAATTAACCTGTCCATTGGAAATGATTTTTCCATGTCTTTTTTGATTTCGATTGTTGCTTTGCTTTGGTCGGGCGTATCTTGATATATAAATGATGACTCTAACTCGATTTGCATAAAAGAGTCTTTTTCAAAACAAAAACCAGGGCTTTGTCTTCTTTTAGCATAAAGACCAATCAAATCTTCCGCAATATCTATAAGTCTTGACTTTATTTTTGTTTTCTTTTTTTCCCACTCTTGATTTCCTAAACTATGGAGTGTTGGTGAAGAGTTTGAACCCGAATATTTAGATATTTTATGTAGTGAATTTATATTTATATATACAGTGTCGTTGTTTTTATAAACAACCCTTAAAACCTCTTGTTTAGTTTCGTTTATTTTGATTTTATCTAAACCAACAAACCTTCCAATCCCATGGTCTATATGAACAATAAAATCACCAACCTCTAATTCTGACTTGTTTTTAATTGGGTTTTTTTGTTTTTTTAATACAACGGGTTGTTTTGTGTGTTTATAATATCTATTAAAAATTTCATGGTCGGTATAAACCACCCTTTTGTTATCATGATCAACAAAACCAGAACCTAGAGGAATCATTATTGCCGAGTGGGGGGAGTTGTAATTAATGGATTCAAAATATAGTCTAAGTCGATTAACTTGTTCTTCAGATTGAAAAGAAATCAAAAGTGTATAATTTTTTTCTTCAAATGAACGAAAATTGTCAACCAATAAAGAAAGGTTTTTGTTAAAACTTGGTTGAGGTGACGAAGAGAAGCTAAATGTTTTGTTTTTTAAATTAACATTTCTACCAAACTCGATCCTTTTAAAGGATTTAATTTCATCTAAAAAATCTTTCTTTGACAAAAACAAAACAGAAGGTTTTTGTGAAATCATTATTTTAGATTTTTTTTCTAAACCAGAATAAATTAATGATGCTTCTTGGAATTTTTCTTCAATAATGTTAGCGGATAAACTTAAGTTTTCAAACCAAAAAACCCATTTTTCGTTTAAAATTGAAAATAAAGAGACAAAAGAACTTTGGGT
>Ga0209035_10000993_pt1 | contig 11422 bp, 8 predicted proteins | sample MarorgKNORR_S2LV_6_FD_188220 | JGI IMG/M metagenome (GOLD analysis project Ga0209035, IMG submission 188220) | Marine microbial communities from the Southern Atlantic Ocean, analyzing organic carbon cycling - AAIW_A/KNORR_S2/LV (SPAdes) (version 2) | ecosystem: Environmental > Aquatic > Marine >...
CTAGTAAATGGTTCAAAGAATCCATTGACGATCAGACCCATTGCTTCTTGTTCATTGAATCCTCTGCTCATCAGATAAAATAACTGATCTCCTGAAACTTTACTAACACTTGCTTCATGTTCTAGATCTGCACTGGAATTACCAATTTCCATTGTTGGATATGTGTCTGAACGTGAATCTGGATCGAGCATGAGGGCATCGCAAACAATCTTACTGCGACAATTATGCGCCTTTGGCATAACTTGTAACATTCCTCTGTATGTTGAGCGTCCTCCATCTTTGCTAATCGATTTTGAAATAATGTTTGATGTTGTATTTGCTGCTAAGTGATGCACTTTTGCCCCAGTATCTTGGTGTTGGTCTTTCCCAGCATAAGCAACTGAAACAACTTCTGCGTGAGAACCTTCACCCTTGAGAAGAATTGCTGGATACTTCATTGTCAATCCAGAACCAATGTTGGAATCAATCCACTCAACTGTTGAGTTCTTCATTGCATGAGCTCTTTTGGTTACTAGATTCAGAACATTATTTGACCAATTTTGAATTGTCGAATATCTTATTTTTGCTCCATCCATTGCAATCAGTTCAACCACTGCTGAATGTAGAGCAGTTGAGGCGAATGATGGTGCAGTACATCCTTCGATATAATGCACGCTAGAGCCTTCATCGGCCAATATCAATGTTCGTTCAAACTGGCCCATATTCTCTGCATTGATTCTAAAATATGATTGTATTGGCATTTCCACATGGATTCCTTTTGGAATGTAAACAAAAGAGCCACCAGACCAAACTGCTGTATTTAGGGCTGCAAATTTATTATCACTGTGTGGTACAACTTTACCAAAATATTTCTTTACAAGTTCCGGGTGCTCTCTGAGTCCGGTATCCATGTCAAGGAAAATAACACCTTGTGATTCAAGGTCTTCACGAATTGAATGATATACTGCTTCTGAATCATATTGCGCGGTAATTCCACCAAGCCATGTGCCTTCTGCCTCTCTTAAACCAACTTTGTCAAATGTGTTTTGAATATCTTCAGGAACATCTTCCCAATCATCCTTGGTTGAATCTGTGGAACGTAAGAAATATGTTATCTCTTCAAAATCAATATTATTCAAAATTTCAGGGCTGCCCCATTTTGGCATTTCTCTTTCAACGAAATGGCGATATGCTTTCACTCTAATATCGGTCATCCATTCAGGTTCGTTCTTTATCGCTGAAATATCTCTAACGATTTGCTCGGATAATCCATTGTTGAATCGGATTACCGAATTGTCTTCATCGTGAAATCCGAATTGATACTCACCAACAAGATCCCTTGCCTCATCACTCTCAGATATTGCTTCATCACTCATCTAATCACCTCTTATGCATCCACTTCAAGCCAATCATATCCTTGATCTTCCAGTTTATGTGCCAAATCCGGCCCGCCTGATTTGACTATTTTTCCATCTATCATAACATGTACACAATCTGCTTTAACATGCTCTAATAGTCTTTGATAATGTGTAATTACTATGCACCCTGCCTGCGGTACAACTTGATTTATCCCCTTAGAAACAATTTTTAGCGCATCGATATCAAGCCCTGAATCAGTTTCATCAAGTATTGCCAAGGATGGTTGAAGAAGAACTAATTGGAGAATTTCTAAACGCTTCTTTTCTCCACCACTAAATCCGTCGTTAACATATCTTGACAAGAACGAACGATCCATATCAAGTAATACCATTGCCGCCTTGAGTTGAGTTCTGAAATCTTTTTGTTTAACTGGCTCTCCTCTAACCGCTTCAATTGATTTCTTCAAAAAAGTACCAACTTTTACCCCTGGTAATACGGATGGATATTGAAATGACAAGAACATACCTGCTCTTGCTCTTTCGTAAACTTCTAATTCTTCTAATGGTTGATTATAGTAAGTGATTTCGCCACTGGTGATTTGATATGCAGGATGACCCATCAAAACATTTGCAAGTGTCGATTTCCCGGAACCATTTCTACCCATTATTGCGTGGACTTCACCTTTGTTTATTGTCAAGGACAATCCCTTGATGATTTCAGTTTCTTCAACACTTACATGTATGTTTGAAATCTTGAGTATCTCTTCCGACATGACTCTCACTGTTCTTGCCTCTCGTCACCCCTTTATCAAGAAGTGTAATCAGGAACTACACAGTTAAAAACAAAAACACGTTAATCTCGTAGTGGAATATACCTACAGTTTTCACTTATTAACCACTAAATGTGCATTATTTTGCTGATTAAAATCACAATGCGAGGCTTGAAATGGCAGTTGACTGACGAAGAGATATGACCGTTGATGATTTAGTAGCAAAGTACGCTGCTGAAGCAAAAATTGCACTCCAGGAAGAAGCCTCAAAAAGAGTTGCAGAATCAACCGACCCAGTTGAAGAATCCCGTTTGCGCAACACTTCACTATTGACACTACTCGAGAATGATGATTTAGTTCCTGCGATTTTGTCACGTCTTGGAGAGGTTAGAGCCGCACTTGATGGACATGGAGGAGGCATTAGTGTAAGTTCAATTGATGTGATTACTGATGTCAGTGAGAAGCCTTTAATTGATCTAGTTTTAGATTTGACTGGGGCCTGTATTTCTTGTGGAGCAGCCCCCGCAACACTCGACGGAATCAAGAGTGATCTTGAATCAGATGCTGAAATACATCGTGTTCGTTTTTCGGCGAATTTGTTAGAAACCTTTGATGAATTAGGAAGAGAATTCATTCTAGCGCATGGTTCAGTGACCTTTATTTGATTTATTCGGGAAGACCGATAAGATTTGAAGAGGTCCAAAACGCATTAACAATTAAATATGCAAGGTGCATAATATGACCATGCGCGAAGTGCGAGTTGAGTATGAAGGAACAACTCTAATGAACACTGAATTTAAGGAACAGATTACGAGAATCACTAACATGACCTTTATGGGAGTCGTGTATAGAGACTACGAGAATCAATGCCTACACCAAATGGTAGAAATTGAGTTAGCTAAAGGAGTTGAAATCTCTGAAATTGATGAAATTCCTTTCCTTAAGTTACACCAACATATACACATGCAAATTGTTGGTGGGAAAGAAATCCACTGCGTAATTATTCGTAATACCCATGAGACAATAAAAATTGGTGGTGCTGTTTCCGGTGCATATGTTGTCTCAGGTTCTAAAGTTGGCCGCACTGGTAGCTTGCTAATTTTACGAGGGACTCCTGACGGCATCACCACAATAGTAAATGGTTTCAAAAAATGGAATTCTCGTTGCAAGATTTCTGTTGTAATGCCGGTTGAGGAAAATGACCTCAAAGGTACTGATTTGACAGATAAGCAATTAGAAGTATTCAACACCGCTTGGGAAATGGGATTCTACGAAAAGGATTCACGTATCAAAACTGGTGAAGTTGCTGATGCTATGGGCATTGCTCGCGTCACAGTATCCGGACATCTACGCCATATAGAAGAGAAAATGGCAGTCTTATTGGCCGGTAAATTAGGTATTTATTGATTTTATATAAGCGAGGACTTCAAGACCGATAGACCACCGCCCAAAATTATGAGCGCTTGGCAAGAGGGGGTACGCGATGATCCTGAGCCTTGCCGAGAACAAGATGTTGGCTTGTTCGAAGTAACAAATCGCGATGGAAGGGCTCGTTTAGGACGGTTGCATACCAGCCATGGCATATTAGAAACTCCAGCCCTATTACCCGTAATCAATCCAAATATTAGAACAATAGAACCTCGTGAAATGTGGGACAGATACGGCATTTCTGCCCTAATTACCAACTCATATATCATCTGGAAACATGAGCATTTGAAGGAACAAGCAATCAAAGATGGTGTTCATTCATTGATTGATTTCCCTGGAGTAATAATGACTGATTCAGGTACTTTCCAATCATATATTTATGGAGACGTAGAAGTTGGAGTTGAGGAAATTGTTGAATTCCAAAAAAGTATAGGTGTTGACATTGCTACAATGTTAGATGTTTTCACCAGACCTGATATGACTGAACAAGAGGTTGAGAGTGCGGTGCTGGAAACAGATGCAAGGGCGCCAATCAGTATTGAAAGGGCAGGAAGTACAATGATAAATGGGCCAATTCAAGGCGGATTGTTTAACGAATTGAGGAAATCATCCGCTCAAAAGATGTCAAAACATAATTTTTCCATCCACCCAATTGGCGGTATCGTACCAGTAATGGAAAAACACATGTACAAAGATTATGCAAAAATTATGCTCTCAACATTACCTTATCTGCCACCAAATCGTCCTGTTCATATGTTCGGTTGTGGGCATCCTATGCTCTTCCCAATGTCTATCGCACTAGGTGCTGATTTATTTGATTCTGCAGCATATGCATTATTTGCAAAAGATGGTCGACTTCTAACTCCATGGGGTACTGAAAAATTGGCTAATCTAGTAGATTGGCCAGTCACTATGCCATGTATTGCATATCGTTCTCCACAAGAGATTAGGAATTTGGATTCTGATGAACAAATTAAGGTTCTAGCTCGGTATAATTTAGAAGTCACACTCGCAGAATTATCGAGATGTAAGCAAGCGATTAGAGATGGAACAATATGGAGACTCGCTGAAAGGCGCAGTCATCAGCATCCAGCATTACGTGAGGCTTTTTTATGGATTATAACAAACCCAAATAAGGCAGGATTATCAGTAATTGATCTTGAAGAATTAGCGATTACAGATCGGGCCGCAGCGAGAGAGAGAGATTCGTCTAGAGGATCTTGGGAACACGCTTGGGACTGGATAATTGGCTCCCAGGAATCTCCTAAAAAGGGAGGCGTGTCTTGGGGGGGAGAAGACACATATTTCCGCCCTCACATAATTGAAGCAAGGAGGCAATTAACGTCTCGTTGGAGAACCCCTGAGCCTGCAGGAAATGGTTCGGAAGATGTCCTTATTTTCCATGGGCGCCCAGGTCCTTGGCGAGAAAGATGCAGTGACTTAATGACTCGACTAACCCATCATGCTGAGGGAATGGAAGTAATGATTTTGACACCTCTTGGATTATTGCCATACAGTATGGAAGATTTAAATCCATTTTCACATGTAACTGGGCCAGATTGGATTTGGCGAAGAAAGCCTGATTTATCTTGGATAAGAAGGGAATTAGAGCGATTTGAATTGGGCGATAGAAGGATTATACTTTGTGATTTGGAAGGAGATGGAATACAAGCTAGATGTATGGAGGCTCTTGTTGAAGCCGGGGTAATAAAAACGATCACTGATGAGGATGCCAGTGAAATTCCTCTTGACTCCGAAGGGAGGTTAATTGCCACCAATAAAGTACGCTGTCGGCATGTTAGCGACAAAATGACAGTCCTCCTTAATGTTGAATATGGACTTGCTAGAGAACTAATGCAGGATGCTAGTTTTGTCATCAATCGTAATGGCAGAATAAAAAATGCAATGTCGTCTTCTGGAAAACACATCTTAAGTCCGAGATTAAAAGATGGTGGCATCTCATTGACCGATGATGGTGCTGTAGAATTACACAGCCATAGAAGGCGAGAATGCCCTTCTGAATTTGAGACCACACAGGCTTGGAATTACATTGGAGAAGGGCCTGCATGGGTCGTTGTTAACGATGATGCTGAACCATTCGTTCGTAAGGGAAGAAATGTATTCCATGGATTCGTTTTGGCGACAGACCCATGGATTACACCTGGAAGAACATGTCTCATCGTCAATAAAAAAGGTGAATTACTTGGACATGGTATTTCAAATTGTAACTCTGAAGATTTTGCAACTTTCAAGAAAGGAATTGCGATAAAAACACGTGGCGGATTACGTGAAACCGTTTGAATCAAAGTTCCTATCAGTGCTACGATAAACTGCTCTTAACGCGCAAGCATTGAAAGGGCGTCTTTGCCCTCACATAATTGAGGGGAACTGTTTGGAACAGGAGCGCATCATCCAAACTCAGAATTTATCAAAATTCTATGGACCTCATATGGCTCTTGAAAACCTTAATTTAGATGTCAAAAAGGGAGCAACGGGTCTTCTAGGACCCAATGGTGCTGGTAAATCGACTTTTTTGAAAACAATATTGGGCTTAATACAAGCAACTTCTGGTGAAGGAACTGTTCTTGGACACGACATCAGAACCGAGGGTGCTGCAATTCGTGCAAGGATCGGATACATGCCCGAATATGACGCATTGAATCCCGAAATGGATGCAATAAATCAAGTTAGATACTCAGGTGAACTGCTTGGAATGAATCCAGTTGTAGCATTACAACGGGCTCATGCATCATTGCAATACGTAGGTCTTGGAGAACAAAGATATAGAGAGATTAAATCATTTTCAACCGGTATGAAACAAGCAACTAAATTAGCCTGTGCAATAATCCATGACCCTGAATTAATCATTGCTGACGAGCCTAGTAATGGGTTAGATTCTACTGCTCGTGAATTTATGATTGATACCTTAATCAATACTGTCAAGCAAGGTGATCGTTCAGTATTGATGGCATCGCATTTAATGGATGATGTTGAAAGAGTATGCGATGACATCGTATTATTACACAAGGGTAAACTAGCAGCGCAAGGACGTATTGAGGACTTAAAAGCAATTGATAGAGAAATTGAAATCCATGTTTGGGGTGGGGCATCTAAACTTGAGGCTGCAATGATTCAACAGGGAATGCGGGTTAGACGTGAGGGGCGAGTAATGAGAATCGCTCATGAATCCGAAGAATTAACCAGTGAAATATTGTTGTGCGCTTCTCAAGTAGGGGCTCAGATAAGAAGAATGCATGAGTATGAAGCATCACTCGAAGACTTATTTCTCGTAATAATGGAAAACTTGGGCTATGATGTGAAAAGTAGTGAAGACTTGTTTAGCCATCCGGTTCACGCGAGAAAGGTAGATGCTCCAGGGCACATGGGTGGTGGGGCTTCATGAGCGAGGATGAAGGAAATGTGCCTCAACCTCAGCCAATTGCAATTGCACCACAACCTCTCCCTCAACCACAGCCAATTGCAATTGCACCTCAGGCACCAATTCTACCCACTCCACAGCAAGTGCAACAAGTTGAACCTGTTGAGACACAGATGGCTACTGCAGAAGCACCTGTGACTGGCCAAGCACGGATGGATACTGCTTGGGGTTCAAGTGAAGGGGATGAAGATGTTTCTGAAATGGCATCCATTGGCCCAACTGGCTCGGGTGAAATATTCCAGCAAAATTATGAGCCATGGAGAGGTGAATTAAATCCTAGATGGATGCGTAATTGGGCAATACTACGCCACCATATTCTTGGTATATTCAAAAAAGGTCATCGACCATGGGGCGTTCCAACAAGAATTTTCTTAGTTCTTGTATTCTTTGCATCACTATCGGATGCTGCACTAACTTTACTTTCATCGTTAATTGGAGACTCTGAATTCCATTCAATGTGGGGTGTAAACAGAGACAACCTCTACGGCCACGTACTGGGATTTTTCCCACGCAATGTGATGTATTACCCGATAGTAGCAGCACTATTAGTAGGCGGAGTCATTTCTGAAGACCGCCTTCATGGAACTTCTGCACTCTACTTCTCTAGGCCAATCAATCGTTTTGACTATCTAGGAATGAAGTATGCCTCTGTTGCATTTATCCAAGCCATAATTATCATATTCACTCTATTCCTGTACTATCTTACGGAGATAATGGTCTTTGGTCGGGGCTGGGCATGGATTGTTGATACATTTCCACTTTTCCTCGGCGCCTTGATGGGGGGTGTCCTGTTAATCATAACCTATACCAGCATAGGATTGGCTCTTTCTAGTGTATCCAAAGGTAAATTCTTCCCTGGAATTGGATTACTAGCCATTATATTGGGAACTAAAACATTAGCAATAATTGTAAAGAATTTATTTGATCGGGAGATACTATATCTTCTATCACCATACGATTGTTTGGCTCATGTTGGCCAAACATTAGTGAGAACTCAGCCCACCTATGACCAGTATTCTTGGACTTGGTCACTAGCATCGTTAATTGTAATGAATGCAATCGCACTGTATGTTTTGAGTAGTCGTGTTTCATCTATGGAGGTGACTAGAGAATGATGCCGGATCTTCAACAGGTCGGAGAAGGACAAACCCAACAATGGGCGCCAAATACCACTGCTCCAGTGGTGCTGCTTGAAAATGTCTCCAAAACATATGGAAAAATTCACGCATTATCTGAAATCACTCTGGCATTATCCGGTGGTGTCACAGGAATATTAGGAACCAATGGTGCAGGTAAATCGACACTGTTCAATCTGTTAATGGGTAAGTTGAAGCCTTCGAGTGGAAAAGTGAAACTATTCGGTACAGATCCATGGAAGAATCCTGCTCCATATGCGAGAGTAGGTTTCGTTCCAGAACATGAGAAAATGCACGATTGGATGACTGCCCATGGATTTGTATCACTGTTTGCTAGATTGAACGGATTGACCAGAGAAGAAGCGAAAGTTGAAGCTGACAGAGTGCTAAACTTTGTCGGGTTGACCGATGTTGCGCATAAGCAACTCGGGCGCTATTCAAAGGGAATGCGACAAAGGGTAAAAATTGCCCATGCATTAGTAAATGACCCTGAGTTAATTGTATTAGATGAACCGTTACAAGGCTGTGACCCTCTTGCCCGAACTACGATAATGAATGTAATTAGAGAGTTAGGAAAAATGGGCCGTACCGTTTTGGTCAGTAGCCATATCCTGCATGAAATTGAACGAATTACTGAACAAATAGTTATTCTCCACAATGGGCGCTTACTCGCATTAGGAAATCTTCATGCAATCAGAGAGAAAATGGATAACATACCACATACCATCAGTATTGGTTGCGAAAATCCAAAGGAATTAGCTAAGGATATTATCAACAATGACGCTGTCTATGGCATCAGTTTCCCTAGTGGAGATAATCTACAAATTCAAACCCATAATCTAAATGAAGTTCATAGAGAATTACCTGCTTTAATTGTGGCTAATGGACACAAAGTCTCTTCAATTGATAATCCTGATGACGATTTAGAGTCAATATTGAATTACCTAACCGGAGGTATGTCCAGATGATCTCCACACCAAAAAAAGATAATGTATTTAGGGCATTGGATAGAAAACTCGGTGCTGTTGCAGAATTTACTATGAGGCAATATCGCACCAAACTATCTACTTGGGTAATATTGGGTGTTGGATTTATTGCAATATTCATTGTCGTATTATTCTATGTTGATTCGATGCAGCAAGATATTGAAGCCATTGACAACGATGGTGACTCGATTGATTGGGATGGCGATGGATATCCAACTGGTCAAGAGAGAATATATGGAACAGACCCCGATAACCCCGACTCTCACCCTGGAACGTTCACGCCTCCGATTGCCCCTGACCCCCCTGAAAAATGGATCAACGAAGATGACTTCGATTGGGATTTATCTGCAAACGGAGATACTACTGTAGGTTATGATGATGACGGAGATTGTCGACTGTCCGATTCAACTCAGAGTCAAAAGGACAATAATAGGAATAATGTTGAATGTGATATTATCCTAGATTATAATGAAATGCAGGGGAAATGGGCTGAACCAGATAGTGATAGACTCGTTGATGAAGACCCTGATGAAGAAAAATATGCTAAAGAGGCTATTCATCGGGCATTCTTGTTAGCAATCGGCAAAATGGGATTCGTATTCTTACTAGGTATTTTCCTACCTTTATTCTTAGCAACGGGTTTGATTCGCGAAGAAATGGAGAATTCAACTATGCATTTCATGTTGGCAAAACCAATTGCTAGACGTGATGTATTCCTTGGAAGAATTGTTGGATATTTGGGAGTTGTATGGCCATATATCATTGCTATGGGGCTGATAGTCGGAATTATTTCTGGCTTTGCTGGCCCAGGTGATAGCTTTTTCAGATTTGCAGACCTTGGAATGTGGATGGCTATAATATTCGCAACAATGTTAGCAACATTGGTTTATGGAATGCTATTCTGTGCACTTGGAACTCTATGGAAGCGTGGTATTGTACTCGCTCTACCATTTGCTGCTTGGGAATTAGGAATGGCAATTCTATCCTTTAATGCCCCAACGGCATCAATTCTCAGATTTTCTGTTATTGGCTGGTCTCTAAATATTATTGATGCTGCATCTTTGGTTGTTTGGCCCAACATGAATCTATTCATCAACATGGGGTTATGGGGTGGCGGACATGGTGCTGGCGGCTATTGGAGTAATTCAATTGAAGGTGCAGATGCCTTGAGTGCCTTTTCATCTGACACAGGTTTAGGAATCAGTCCAATAGCAACAATTGTAGTTTCCACAATTGTATTATTATTCCAGGCATTAATTCTATGGTTAGTTGGTTCTGCAATTTTCAAAGGGAAGGAAATTGAATGAGTGAAGATATGCCCACTTTTAGTGGCGATTTGTCACGGATGTGGAATTTACAAGAAAGACCTCCACTGCAGCATCTCACTTGGGATTGGTGGTGGTGGCTAGTGATGCTGGATGACCATGAAGGTAATCCAAGCGGAAAACAATTGATGGTGCTTTGGTCTACAAAGGACAATGCAATCGTCGATGTAAATGGAAGCCCTTGGACTCCAAAGGGAAGACCAGGTTTTGATGATGATGGAGCGATTGCACTGGATGGAATGGTCTGTGCATGGTGGTTTGACGGGAAACAGATGCATGAACCTATAATCAAAAGGATTTGTAAAATGATTGCAATACCTGATACTCACCCGCAGTGGCCATTGAGCGATGATGCAAATACTGGCCAAGGCGGTGGGGCTGTTATACCATTACTAGGTGATGATCTATCGATGGGTTTGAAATCAGATCTTAGTGAGTTTTGGATTAATTTAGTAAGCGATAAAGAAATGCGGGGAGAGAATGTACCCACTGATTTCAAGCTAAAGTTAACTCCATGGAATCAAGCAATGTCTACTGCAAGGAGGGCAAGTGCAACTTATGCTGCCAATATGGGATATGACATTCTACGCCTCCATGGAACAAAAGTATCTGGAACATTGGATGATCAACAGGTGTCTGGAACTGCGTATTTTCAAAAAGTATGTGTTCAGGCTCCATCCGTTCCATGGTATTGGGGAGTATTGCACTTGGATGATGGCTCGTATATCGATTGGTTCATCCCTCATGCATCATTAACAGTAAGTGCTAGAGATAACAGACCATGGAAAAAAAGAGACATTGGGCATATTGCACTGAGCCAAGGTGGCCTATTCCATGATGCAAAGAATAAGCGTAGTGAAAAGTTCTCAAAAGTTACTGTTACAAAGAAGGCCAGTGCTAATCTAGAAGGTGATCATGCCCATTATCCAGGCGCACCACTGCCTATTTTTGAGATTCATATGTATAACGGTAGAACAGATATCAAATTACAAGTGGAGGCT
>Ga0209035_10000994_pt1 | contig 11420 bp, 8 predicted proteins | sample MarorgKNORR_S2LV_6_FD_188220 | JGI IMG/M metagenome (GOLD analysis project Ga0209035, IMG submission 188220) | Marine microbial communities from the Southern Atlantic Ocean, analyzing organic carbon cycling - AAIW_A/KNORR_S2/LV (SPAdes) (version 2) | ecosystem: Environmental > Aquatic > Marine >...
ATTAACTCAGTCTTTAAATGAATTAGGTATAAATATTATCTCAACAGGAGGAACTGCCTCATTCATTGATAATCTTGGAATTAAAGTTAAAAAAGTTTCTGATATTACTGGTTTCCCAGAAATAATGGATGGAAGAGTAAAAACATTACATCCAAAAATCTATGGTGGTCTATTAAACAGACAAGAGATTGATGACACGACCCAAGAGGAATACTCGATTCAAAACATAGACCTTATCATTGTTAATCTATACCCATTTGAGAAAACAGTAGCTAGAGAAGACTGTAATGATGAAATGGCCATAGAAAATATTGATATTGGTGGTCCTGCAATGATCAGAGCTTCTGCTAAGAATTTTTATACTAAAACAATTGTGACAAACCCTAGTGATTATGACCTAATTATAAAAGAGCTGAAAATGAACTCTGGAAGTATCTCATTTGAAATTAGAAAAAAACTGTCATTAGAAGCCTTTAGGTATACAGCAGATTATGATGAGAGCATTTTTAATTACTTTAATAAAAAAAATAATGACCCCTCCCAAAAGAAAGTAATAAACATGCATTTGTCACAAATAAAAGAATTGAGATATGGAGAAAATCCACATCAAAAAGCAGGTCTATACACTCAAGGAAAAACAAGTGAGAGTAGTTTAAGTGGGGCGAATATCTATCAAGGCAAGCCTCTTTCTTATAATAATCTATTGGATGCTAATACTGCTCTAAGATGTGTTCAAAGTTTTAATAATCCCTCATGCGTTATTGTTAAGCATGTTAATCCATGTGGTGTGGCATCGGATGATAATCTAATGAATGCTTATGATAAAGCATTTCAAACAGATCCAGAGTCTGCATTCGGAGGTGTGATTTCAGTTAACAGAGAAGTTGATCACACGTTAGCAAAAAAAATCATAGGCAATCAATTTCTTGAATTAATTATTGCTCCAAGTTTCGATAATCAAGCGTTAGAAGTTTTTTCAACCAAGAAAAATATCAGAGTGATTAGCATTAAGAGCTTTGCAAAGAATAAAATTAATTTACAAATACAATCGATTGATGGAGGTTTCTTGATACAAGAGGATGATAGTAAAGATATCGATATAAATAATCTTAAGATAGTTACAAAGAAAAAACCTTCAAATAGTGACATTCAAGATATGATATTTGCATGGACGGTTGGTAAGTATGTGAAATCCAATGCTATCGTTTTTGCTAAAGATAATCAGACAATTGGTATCGGTGCAGGACAAATGAGCAGAGTAAACAGTGCAAAAATAGCTAGTCTAAAAGCAATTGATGCTAATTTGAAAACCACTGGCTGTGTCATGGCTTCAGATGGATTTTTTCCCTTTAGTGATAGTATTGCAATGGCCTCTGATTATGGAATATCTTCCATCATTCAGCCTGGTGGATCAATCAGAGACAATGAAGTTATAGAAGAAGCAGACGCAAACAACATTTCAATGGTTTTCACGGGAATTAGACACTTTAGACATTAAGCTAATATGAAAAATGAATATAAAGTTTTGGTAGTAGGCAATGGTGGAAGAGAACATGCATTTACTTGGAAACTCTCACAATCAAAACATGTAAAATCTATCTACGTTACTCCAGGCAATGCAGGTACAGAAAGAGAAGAGAAAACAAGAAATGTCAATATTGATTCAAGTGATATAGATTCACTACTCAATTTTGCTAAAAAAGAAAAAATAGATCTAACCATTGTTGGCCCAGAAAATCCTCTTGTGAAAGGGATTGTTGACCTCTTTACAGAACATGGACTTAAATGTTTTGGTCCTTCTGCAGATGCAGCTCAATTGGAAGGTTCCAAATCTTATGCAAAAGATTTTATGAAAAAATATTCTATTCCTACAGCAGAGTATGAAGTATTTACAGATCATGATAGCGCAAAAGAATATTTAAATAATTGTTCTTATCCCATTGTGATTAAAGCCGATGGACTAGCAGCTGGCAAAGGAGTGACAATTGAAGAAAATATCAACACTGCATTAGTAACTATTGGTTCTTTCATGAAAGATGAGACATTTGGATCAGCAGGGAAAAAAATTATTATAGAAGAATTCTTAGTTGGTGAAGAAGCAAGCTTTATTGCTATTGTAGATGGTCAACATATCCTTCCTTTGGCAACCTCTCAAGACCATAAAACTATAGGTGAGGGAGATATTGGACTAAATACTGGGGGAATGGGTGCTTATTCTCCAGCACCAATCATTACTGAAGAATTGCATGAATATGTTATGCATAAAATTATGCAACCAACAGTGAATGGATTAATCAAGGAAGGCTTCTCATATAGAGGATTTCTGTATGCAGGGCTAATGATATATAACAATGAAGTAAAAGTTTTAGAATATAACTGTAGATTTGGTGATCCTGAAACACAGCCAATTATGATGAGATTGGAATCAGATTTTATAGAATTACTAGAATCATCTTTTGATAACACTATTGCTGATTTTCCCATTAGTTGGAAAAAAGAATCGTCATTAGGAGTAGTTATGTCGAGTAAAGGCTATCCCGAAAAATATAAAACTGGTTATGTAATTAAGAATATTGATATTAAAAAAAATAGTATTGATACGAAAATTTTTCATTCAGGTACTACTAAAAATAATAGCGAGATTATTACTTCTGGTGGAAGAGTTCTATGCGTCACATCATTGGGGAATTCAATAGAAGCTGCAAAGATTAAATCGTATGAAGCTGTTTCAAAAATTAATTGGAGTGGATGCTATTACAGAAAAGATATAGGGAATAAGGCAATTAAATAAATAACTACTTCCTCATAGATTCAAAAAATTCTTTATTGGTTTTAGTATCCTTCATTTTACTCATCAGAAACTCAACTGCTGCAATCTCGTCCATATCATGAACCACTTTTCGAAGTACCCACATTTTCTGTAACTCATCAGGATCTACTAATAAGTCTTCTCGCCTAGTACCTGATCTATTGATATGAATGGCAGGATACACTCTCTTTTCTGCAATTCTTCTATCCAAATGAATTTCCATATTACCAGTGCCTTTGAATTCCTCAAAAATTACATCATCCATTCTTGATCCAGTATCCACTAACGCTGTAGCAATAATAGTTAAACTTCCACCCTCTTCTATGTTTCTAGCTGCACCAAAAAATCTTTTAGGTTTTTGCAAAGCATTAGCATCAACACCACCTGTCAGTACTTTTCCTGATGAAGGAGCAACAGTATTATAGGCTCTGGCTAATCTAGTGATTGAATCGAGTAATATAACAACATCTTTTTTATGTTCACATAATCGTTTTGCTTTTTCTAGAACCATATCAGCAACCTGGACATGTCTTGAGGCAGGTTCATCAAAAGTACTGGAGACTACCTCTCCCCTTACTGTTCTAATCATATCTGTAACTTCCTCAGGCCTTTCATCTATCAGTAGCACTATGAGATGGGCATCTGGATAATTCGAGGTAATGGATGAGGCAACATTTTGCAATAATATGGTTTTACCTGCTTTAGGCGGAGAAACGATTAAACCCCTTTGACCTCTGCCCACGGGTGATGCAAGATCAATCATCCTTGCTGTTAAATCTTCCAGGCTTCCAGTTCCCTGTTCAAGCTTGAATCTCTCTTCAGGAAAATAAGGAGTTAAATTCTCAAACAAAACTTTTGATCTTACATTCTCGGGATCTTCAAAATTGATCTCAGACACTTTCATTAAAGCAAAGTACCTTTCATTATCTTTTGGTGGCCTAACTGATCCTGATACTGTATCGCCAGTTCTAAGATTAAACCTTCTAATTTGTGTTGGAGAAACATAAACATCATCAGGTCCAGCAATATATGAAGTATCAGCAGATCTTAAAAAACCAAAACCATCCTGCAAAATCTCTAACACTCCTTCTCCAAAAATACTTTTATCATCAGCGGAATGAGCTTTTAATATTGCAAAAGTTATGTCCTGTCTTCTTGCTCTTGTTATATTTTCAATATTCATTTCTTCAGCTGTTGCTTGTAGCTGTGTGATAGACTTTTTTCTCAGTTCTGGAAGACTTAAGACATCTTTCCCTTCTAAATCCGATTTAGAAATAGTATCTTCATCAGTAAAAGTAGGTGCTCTATCTCTATCCTGAAAATCCTTTTTATGTCTTGGATTTCTTCTTCTTCCTTTTGAGTGGTTCTTATTATTTGAGTTATTAGGCATTATATATTTCCATTAATAAATTCTTTAAGTTGAGCTTTTGAAGCAGCTCCAATATGTTGAGCCTTAACAATACCTTCTGAAATAATAATTAATGTAGGTATGCTCCTAATAGAATATTTCACAGCTATTTGATTATTGCTATCTACATCTAGCTTAACAACCTTAACTTTTCCAACTAACTCATTAGATAATTCTTCTAATATTGGTCCAATCATTTTACATGGTCCACACCATTCAGCCCAGAAATCTATTACTACTGGCAAATCTGACTGAATAACATCATTATCAAATTCTTTATCACTTGTATGAGTTACGCTCATATTTTTAATATAATTATTATTTTTGTAAAAATTGAAATTGTGGGTTTAATAAACTGGAAAACTCTTTGTTTTATAACTTTGTTTGTCTATAAAAAACTAAGACATCACTATTTCACCCTCTAAGTTCCAAGATTGCAAGTTTTTTTAAGAGTATTTACTAGTTTCTACTATATAATTATTCTATAAAAACAGAAAAATATCGATTTTTTTATGCCTTTCAAGTATGCAATATCAAAAAATAACAAAAAATTTTATTAACCAGATCATCAATATCTCTCTTGATGCTGGAAAAGAGATAATGAAAATATATGAAACAGATTTTGGATATCATATAAAAGATGATAATTCACCAATTACCAAAGCAGATAAAGCTTCACATAAGCTTATTCTTAATAGGCTAAAAGAGTTAACTCCTCAAATACCAATCCTCTCTGAAGAAGATGCCAATATCCCGCTAAATATTAGATCTAAATGGCATGAATATTGGTTAGTGGACCCCCTAGATGGAACAAAAGAGTTTATAAAAAGAAATGGTGAATTTACAGTCAATATTGCATTAATTAGAGACAATAAACCAGTTTTTGGAGTTATCTATGTTCCTGCTATAAACGAAACTTTTTGGGGAGCTATAAATTATGGTTCTTTTCATATTAAAGGTGATCATAAAGAAAAGAAAATTAGTGTGATTAACACAAATGAAAGTCGGATTAAAATTATTACAAGTTCATCTCATCCAAGCAAAAAGCTTAATAATTTTCTTGAAAAAGTTGATAATTACCAAATTATAACCAAAGGCAGCTCCCTTAAACTCTGTCTAGTAGCCTCTGGCGAGGTAAATGTATACCCGAGATTTGGCCCAACTTCGGAATGGGATATAGCAGCAGGTGAAGCAATTGTAAATTTTGCCGGTGGCAATATCATTAACCTGCATGGTAAGCCATTAACTTATAATCTTAAAGAAAGTTTTTTAAATCCAGAATTCTTATGCGCTTGCAGTAATAGTCTTAACGAAAAACTACTCTCTTTATTAGATTGAATTAATAAAAAATAGATATATTTTGATACTCTTAATCTTTAGTTGGGCGAGAGTAGCCTAGTATCCCCATAAATACTAAAGCAGTAAAATACCCATATAAAACATAGTATTCTTGAATATTAAAAAAATTCGATACTACAGCAATACACCCAGCAACGATGGAAACTACAATTATAATTATAAGTATCGCTCTATCAGAAAATCCTATATCTGATAAAAAGTGATGCATATGCTTTCTATCTGGATGGAATATGGATTTTGAAGATCTTACTCTTTTAATGATAGTTAACAAAGTATCAGTTAAGGGGACGAAAATAAAAAATAAAGCTGAAACTGGGGTAATTAAATCTTTTTCCTGTGATAAATAAATAAGATTCCAAGCCACTATATGGCCTAAACCAGTAGACCCATGATCGCCTAAAAATATTTTTTTCTTATTACCAAATAAACTTAGATTAAAAGCAAGAAATATTAGAATGCTTGAGATAAGAATTAAACCCCAGTTATATAGAATGTTATTTAAATATAACAATAATAATATAGACGAAATAATTACTACTGAAACTGAACCAGTCAATCCATCTTTACCATCTAGCATATTAAAAGCATTACATATCCCAACAACAGCGAAAATTGTGAATGGAATGCCAAGCTCATTTAGAAATATTGTGCCTTGACCAAATAGATCACCTAGATCTCTTAAATATATATCTGTAAAAAGAATAATTATCCAACTAGCTAATATCTGAGCAATTAGCCTTATAGAAACTGGTGTCTTAATATACTCAATACCATCTATAGTGCCTATAATTAGAATAGGTATTAAAGATATTGTGATAATTCTATAAAATGGATCTACTCCAAAAACAAATGTTCCGTAAATAATAGAAACAAATATTACTAAACCACCTATTAAAGGAATACTTCCAGTATGACTTTTTCTTTCTTCATTTGCTGTATCAAGTAACTTAATTTTCTTAGCTATAGATGAAATCACTGATGTAATGACAATCAAACCAATTAGTCCTAGAATTAAGGACTGGAAAGAAACTAAAGGTCCATTTGTAATAGCAACTGCCAGCACCAAGAAATAAAGCCCTAATATTGTTATAGCAATTAATTTCTTATACATTTCAAAACTATTATTTAATTTACAATAAAACTATTTAATTCGACCATAAGTATCATCAAAACGAATAATATCAGACTCCTCTAGAATATCTCCACATTGAACTTCGATAATAATTAAATCTTCATTACTTTCATTAGACAATCGATGTATAGCACCTAGAGGAATATAACTATACTCACCAGCATTTAGAACATATTTTTTTTCATCAACCTCTATAGTTGCCTGACCTCGAACAACAATCCAGTGTTCTGACCTATGTTTATGTTTTTGTAAACTTAATTTATTTCCAGGATGAACAATTAGTTGCTTAACTTTGAAGCCATCATCATCAAGAAAAGATAAGTTTTTTCCCCATGGAGATGAAATATTTGTTATTTCTGAAAAACCCTCTGGTAAGAATTCTTGATTATAATTCTTGATAAAATCTGTAATAAGCCAAGAGCTACTATTTATTTTCTCTATGCCCCCTACTCCAAACTCCCATTCCACTCTTTCATTACTTTTATAACGATCTAGTTCAGGACAATTTCCTTCTCCACGATCACCACCATTCGCAAAAATAACTTTTTCTGAAATTTTTAAAGACTTCTTGATAGCATCAGAAGCTGTTTTATCCCTATCATCAAATGATATAACCTCATCAACAACTTCTAAGTTTTCTATTATGCTTGCTCTTTCTTCCCATGGCATAAAATGATAATTCTTCTTATCTATAAGCCATTCATCAGAATTGACAGCTACAACGAGGTAGCCTGACAGCTTCTTAGCAGCCTTAAAATATTCAATATGTCCTCTATGTAAGGGATCAAAGCCTCCTGAAACTAAGCATATTTTATCTTTCATCATTTTTAAATTATATCAAATAGTATTATGTTTCAATTATTTCAAAATTATTTATCAGAAAATATATAAAAAATTCAAGCTATGTTTGATAAATACCAATTATAGGCATCCTCAAGCCCTTTTTTTAAACCTATTCTTGGTTTCCATCCCGTAGATTTTATAATTGAGCTATCAATTAGTTTTCTTGGTGTACCATCTGGTTTTGTTTTATCAAATATTATATTTCCATGATAGCCAGTAATATTTGAAATCATTTTAGCAAGCTCCATAATTGAATGCTCTTCTCCACTTCCAACATTAATATGTGACAACTGTGGCTTAGTATTATTTTTATAAATATCAATATCAATATTCATAAGATGAACGGATGCTGCAGCCATATCATCAACATGCAAAAATTCACGATACGGTTTTCCTGTTCCCCAAACTAAAATATTACTTTCATTGTTTAGTTTTGCTTTATGAAAGCGATCAATTAAAGCAGCTATAACATGACTATTCTTTGGATGAAAATTATCACCAGGACCATATAAATTTGTTGGCATAATACTTCTAAAATCTACTTCATATTGTCTATTATAACTTTCACATAATTTTATTCCTGCTATTTTAGCAATCGCATATGGTTCATTTGTTAACTCCAGAGGCCCCATTAAAAGCATATCTTCTTTAATAGGTTGTTCGGAATTTCTTGGATAAATACAAGAACTTCCTAGGAAGAGAAGTCGTTGAACTCCAGTGAGATAAGCGGAATGTACAATGTTAGATTGAATCATTAGATTTTGAAAAATAAATTCAGCTGGGTAATTATCATTCGCAAAAATACCACCAACTTTTGCAGCAGCTAAGTAGACTTGATTAATTTCCTCTTTTTCAAAAAAACTATGCACCTCTTTCTGATTAGTTAAATCCAACTCATTACGAGAAGCTAAGAGTATATTTTCATATCCAAGTGTTTTAAGTATCCTTAATATTGAGGAACCAACCATCCCTTTATGGCCAGCTAAGAAGATCTTTTGAGATAGATCATTCATTTTATTCATCAGGTGATGTTATAACTTCATGTCCATGTTCTATTAAAAATGCAGCTTTCTTTGCATTTTTTAAATCCTCTGTAATCATTTCTGAACACATTTCTTGTGCTGTAATTTCAGGCTTCCAACCAAGTTGTTCACTAGCATAAGTTGGGTCGCCTAAAAGACTCTCAACTTCTGTTGGCCTAAAATATCTCTTATCTACTCTAAGAATTACATCATTAACTTTAACATTTGGAGCATTCTCTCCTTCAACCTTCGCCACAATTGCATATTCTTTTATGCCTTCTCCCTCAAAATGAAGAGTCAAACCTAAATCAGCGGCAGCCCAGATTATGAAATCTCTTACAGAATATTGTATACCCGTAGCTATTACGAAATCTTTCGCTTCATCTTGCTGGAGCATCATCCACTGCATACGAACATAATCTTTTGCATGACCCCAATCACGGAGTGAATCAAGATTACCCATATAGAGACACTTTTCCAATCCTTGAGAGATATTTGCAAGCCCCTTAGTGATTTTACGTGTTACAAAAGTTTCTCCTCTTCTAGGCGATTCATGATTAAAAAGAATTCCATTGCATGCATAAATACCATAGGCTTCTCTATAATTAACTGTTATCCAATATGCATATAACTTTGCAGCAGCATATGGGCTCCTAGGATAAAAAGGTGTTTTTTCATTTTGTGGTGTTTCTTGAACAAGGCCATATAGTTCTGATGAGGAGGCTTGGTAAAAGCGAGTTTTCTTCTCTAAACCAAGTATTCTTATTGCTTCCAAGACCCTTAAAGCACCTAATCCATCAACATCAGCTGTATATTCTGGAGATTCAAAACTTACTGCTACATGACTTTGTGCACCCAAGTTATAGATTTCATCTGGTTTAATTTCTTGAATTATTCTTATGAGGTTAGATGCATCACTTAAATCACCATAATGAAGAACAAAATTACGGTCCAAAATATGAGGATCCTCATAAATATGATCTACTCTAGATGTATTGAACAAAGAAGATCGACGCTTAATACCATGAACTTCATAGCCTTTTTCAAGTAGAAATTCTGCTAGATATGAGCCATCTTGACCAGTAACTCCTGTGATTAATGCTTTTTTAGTCAATCGATTACCTTGGAATTAAAACCATCATTATACTATATGCTTAGCTATTAATATAAGCAGAAATAAACTATCTAATCTATATAATATTTTTTTAGAACCTATAAATAATGAGTTTAGAAAAAATAATAAATAATTATTATTTAACTGAAAAATCTTCAAGCATATTGATGAAGAATTTATTATTTTTTCTAAGGTACTCAAAGCTACCCGAAGCTTCAATAGTGCCTTCCCTAAATACATATATTTTATCAAATATTTTAAGAAGAGATGGTTTATGAGTGACAGAAATAATATTATTAAAATTTGACTTGAATATAGATTTATATATTTTTTTCTCTAGGTTTGTATCCATTGCACTTGTGGCCTCATCTAAAATTAATATATTTCCTCCTCGAACCAATGCTCTTGCAATACCAATGCATTGCTTTTGCCCCCCTGAGACGATTTGATTATCATCAGATAACAATGTATCTATGCCACTTGGTAGATTATCTACTAACTCTTTTAATTCTGAATCTAAAAGAATTTTATCTAAATCTATTTCATTCTTTTTATTAAATAAAGTTCCAAAAGTAATATTTGCTTTAATAGATGCCTCTAGAAAAAATACTTTTTGAGGAACATATGAAAAATTTAATCTATATCTACTAGAATCATTAAGAGAAAGGTCCTGGTTATCAATTATAATCTGTCCATCAGTTGGCTCCATGAATCCTAAAAGAAGATCTATAAAAGTAGATTTACCAGAACCACTTGGACCTACAATTGCAATTTTCTCATGATTCTTAATTGATATATTAATACTTTCTAATGAATGCACATTAGAATTCATATACTTAAATGAAATATCCTTAAAAACTATAGAATCTTCAATAATTATGGGCTTTTCATCATTCTTGCTTTTAACTTTAATAGTTTTATCAATCTCTAAGAATAAATCTGATATATTTTTCAAATAAGGTAAACGAACATAAATCTCATGAGAAAAATAAAAAATATTTTGGAATGCTGGGAGCAGTTTCAGAGCAGCGATACCATAAATTGAAAAAGTTGCAAAGAATATAGTTGGATCTACGTTATTAATTTTTGTAAAAAGTAGTAAGCCCACCAAAGCTATCAAGATCAGTGAATCGATAAAAGATCTTGGCATTTGAGCTAAAGCCATATTAGAACCCTTAGCCTTTGCGAAACTATTATTTAATTCTGAAAATTTTGATAGTACTTCTTCATGGGAATTATAAAAAATAATTTCTTTTAAGGATCCAAACATGTTTTTTACTACATTCAGTATCGAATCTAATAGCCGAGTTTGGCTTAAACTATTGGAAGTAATTAATGGTTTAGAGCCAAAAAATATTACGATATAGGTTGAAGAAAGCATTGCTACAAGAATGACAGTAAGATGAGTATTAAAGATTAATAAAAAACTTATTATTAATAATGCAAGTATGAGCTTACTAAAAAGATGCATTAGAAAATACAATATATCTGATACCTCATTCCCGTCATTGATAACTCTAGACATACTTTTTGATGTAGGCATTCCAGTGAGCTTAATCCAATCAAGATAAAGGAAATACTCAACCACTTTAGACTTAATGTTTGCACCAAGTATCTGTGAATAAATACTTATATAACGAATTGAAGCTATTGAAACTAGTATATTTACAATAGAATAACCAATAATTACTATGCAAAGAACGTATGATGAGTTGTAGGAGGAAAGTTTAAAA